>ERZ1292642.193-Hain-H14-01um-R1-193-length-41538-cov-9_pt2 | contig 31324 bp, 53 predicted proteins | sample MGYA00564403_ERZ1292642 | MGnify/ENA primary metagenome ERZ1292642 (study PRJEB36523, sample SAMEA6512643) | groundwater metagenome | collected 2019-01-09 | study: AquaDiva: Metagenomics assemblies of 32 groundwater samples
TACGGCCTCGTCATACGCCTTCCGCGCGGACGCTACGGCCTCGTCATACGCCTTCCGCGCGGACGCTACGGCCTCGTCATACGCCTTCTGCGCGGGCGCTATGGCCTCGGTGAATGCCTCGTCGCGCGCCTTCCGCGCGGACGCTGCGGCCTCGTCGTACGCCTTCTGCGCGGGCGCTCGGGCCTCGTCATACGCCTTCAGCGCGGACGCTCGGGCCTCGTCATACGCCTTCCGCGCGCGGACGATGTGTTGTGGTTCGCGGGTCATCGCGTCACGCCCTCCCCGTGGCCGCCAGCACGCGGCGACCAACAAACTGCACTCCTGGCAACGTGCTCTCCGCTTTCGTAGCGCGCGCCAGCGCGTCCAGTGCCTGTTGATTGGGCTCGAGCAACCCGAGCGGGGCCTCACCCATCGCCACGGCCAGCACGAGCGCTGCGACGTCTACGACCTCAGCGTGCCAGCGCACCGTGGTGGAAGTCCCCACGGCCGGTCGGTACCCGCTCTCGTCCTTCGCATAGCCAGGCGCCGCATCCCGGAGCGCGCTGCGCTCGTCCTGCAGCGCCATCGCCTGCTCGTAGTCACCGGACTCCGCCGCCTGACCAGCCAGTGCTTCCACCGCCGCGCGCTCCTGCTCAATCAGCACCTGTTCGGCGCGCACCCGCGCGTCCTCGCGCTCTTGAAACCCGATCATGCGCGCTTTCAGGATGGTCTCCGCGGAAGAGAGCTCGCCCAGGATGGGGCGGAAGAGCTCCATCACCCGCGCCTTAGCATCGTCCATCGGGCGCGTCATCGACTTCCGCAGCTTGTCGAGGTCCGAGCTGCGCTGCTTCACATCACGTAACCGCGACCCCGCTGCTTCGTACTCCGCTACAGTCGTCACAACCTGCGGCAGGCTCGCAATCAGCGCGCTCACCTCCTGCCGGTACGAGGCAACCTCGACTTCTTGCTGCAACGTCGCCACCATGCCCTCCTTCATTCCGTTGGCCATTCCGCACCCTTGCGCTCCCCCTCGGGGACCACCTCGCGGTAGCGTCGCTCACCCGAAGGCGTGACCACGAAGCCCGCCCTACGATTCTCGGGGTCGATCGGCTTGATCCAGCCGTTGCTCTCGAGCTTCGGGTAGTAGACCTGCGATGAGCTGGAGTTCGCCAGCCCCGCGGCCTTCGCGAACTCCTTCTGCGTCGGCCCCCTCACAGTGGACGCCTCTCGGAAGATCCGCAGCGCCTCGGTCGGAGTGAACCGGAAGAACTTCCTACCCTCATCAACCATACCCACCTCCCTGCACGCACTCTAACGGTGTTGCCGCATGGCTGTCAAGCGGCAATGCCGTACCTTGACGGCGCGCACACACCGCCCTACTCTCCACCCCCAGAGAAGAGAGAGCCTTGGCCCGCTTCGATCCGCGCCCCTCTATCTGCGCCTGGTGCGGAGATGCCGTGCTCGTCGAGCCCCTCCCCAGAGGGCGCACGCGCTCGTGGGTCCCCGGCACCGACTACTTCCACGCCTGCGAGTCCCGCCAGGTTCTCGCCTACGGAGCGAAGTTCAGGGCGACGACCAAGCCCGCTGAGCCTACCCAACCACGTCCTGCACCTGTCCTTCCTGTAGGCGGAGGAGGGTTCGTCGGTAACTGATGGCTGAACAGCGCGAATGCAAGTTCTGCGGCGGGCTGATCCGCTGGCGGAAAACGCTCACAGGCCAGTGGGAAGCACGCAACGCCCTCAATGGTGACCCCCACGAATGCCGCCTCGAGATTCAGCATCTTGTGACCGAGGCGTTTGAGCGCGGATTCAGAGCAGGGGTGAGTTCGCGCCAGCCCCAGTTCACATCTGCTGACTGGCAGGAAATCGTTCTACTCACCCACCCTGACCGTCACCCGACTCGTTCCGCTGAAGCCAACCGCATCACCGCCAAGCTGCTGGCCCTACGAGATGGGCATGCCTTGTGACTGACTCGATCGAGTACCAGTTCACCAAGCAGGGGAATCCCCTCTGGCGCCGCGCCGTCGGAACGTCGGTGATCGTCTACGAGGCCCGAGACATCACGCGCACCGCAAGTCAGGGGACGCACGCGGTCATCAGGATGGCCGAGCTCCACGATTCCGAGGTCACTCCCCTCCTGCGATACAAGCTCAACCTCGAGGACGCGCCGAAACTGAAGTGGGCTGCAGGACAGGCGCACAGCCGCATGAACGGGGCGAAGGCTCTTTACCACGTCCCCGTGATCGAAAACGACCTGTTGCTCTTCACAGACGGCCTGTGGGACGCGTTCGTAGGGAGCACGCGATCGTCGGACTGGGTGATGGGTGACGCTGAGCCTTCAGCGCCACACTGGGCGGTCCCAGGTCTGATCCTCGAAGGCTCCACAGGAATCCATTTCGGAGATGCGAAATCAGGCAAGAGCACCATCGACCGGGTACTAGCTCAGAGCCTCCAATACGGCGTGACCAGATTCTTCCCTACCCTCGATCAGGCCAACGTGGTCTGGGTGAACGCCGAGGAACCCCCCGTCGAGCACTCCCGACAGTTCGGCAACATCAATCAAGCTCTCGGCCTAGATCGCATCCAACCCGTCTACACCGTCGACGCGCGGGGCATGAACGCGCAGGACGCGGCGGCACGCATCCGAGCAGCGGTGGAGAAACACGAGGCCCAGCACGTCTTCGTGGATTCGCTTTCCCGCCTCGCTCAGGGGGCGAACCTCAACGAGAACGCTACCGCCACGATGCTCATTGACTCGCTCGCCGGCCTCCCTACATCCGTGACCTGGATCGGACACACCGGACAGGAGAACCGCCACCGCCTGGCAGGGTCAAAACACTTCACGAACGCCGCTCGCCTGATGGTGCGCGTCCAAGGGCGAATATCCACATACGGGGTATCGCCAGAACTCAAGCGGGGGCTCCGCATCCAGATGACAGAAGCCAACGGCGCTGCTCCCGTCGCACCGTCGTTCTGGACCATCGACTATCACCGGGACTTCGGCCTGAAAACCATCGCCCGCTCCTCAGAGGAGGAATGGCCGGTGCTCCACTGCGAAGCTCGGTACGAGAGTCGAGGCACGGAACGAACCTGCGGGCGGCGAACTTGGGACGGCGTGATACCCCATATGGGAGTGCGCTGCGACCGACACCGCGACGAGGAAGAGGAGACATTCGCATGAGGGAAGGCGCTTGCCCGACAGGCGAGCAGTTGACTCGGCCGGCGGACGCGTGCTAGAAATGCAGCGACCCGCTCCGGTGTGGACCGAGCGGGCCGCCTAGCCTGTTGAGTGCTATGCCACCGCGAGGCCTGCTACTACGAATCCTACTCCACCTTCAGCAGAAAAGCTCCGCGCCGCGGGCTGGCGCCAATGCCGCCTCTGTAAGGTGCTCTATCCCTTCCGCAAGGGCCCGTGGCGCCGCCTTGTCTGCGAGAGCTGTGCCGAACGTCAGGAACGACGCGCCCGCAGCTCGTGGTACCACTACCGGCGAATACGTAACGCCAAACTCCTCATGGAATCCATCTGGGCAGCGACTCACGCCGAGTCCTGACCGCCGCCGTCCGCCAATCAACGGGCGCGGTGGCGTGCGCCCCAGTGACCCTCTTCGAAGGAGCCGGAACGACGTAAGTCCACGACCGGCACAGATCGAGGCGACTGACGCAGAACTGTGTAAGCCCCTTATGGAGGGGGTAGGGGGAGGTCCGGCGCGGATCCACTTCGGAGAGAGCGATCCGGATGCAGGGAAGGGTTGGGGGGCTTCGCCTTGGGGTCCACGATCTGTCTTGGAGGGTTCGATAGGATGAGCGAAGCCCGGGAGGCCGCAGGCCGACCCCCCTCCCTGCTCTCCTGTCCCGTCTGTGGCGGATCGAACGAGACCATGCGCTTCCGCTGTCTTAGATGTAGACGGCAGGCTCGGAGATGGGGACGCGTCGCCGCTGTCGGCGAGGCTGAGGAGCGCAACTGATGAACTGGCTCAAGTCCGTGGGCGTCCTCCTGCTGACGGTCATCATGGTCCTGGTGATTGAGGAGGTCGTCGGTGGGATCACGGGGGGCGAGTACAACATGGTGCCGGGCACGGCGTACCTGATCTTCATGGTCGGCGCGTGGTCGCAGAAACGATGGCACTGGTGGTAAACACGTTCCTCGAATAGCGGCAATCCCCATACTTGACATCTAAAAGGGAGAGCGAGATGAACGACAAGACACCGCGCCTTAAGGTGGGACCGCCGTTCCGCGCCCTCCTACCCTGGCAGGGACGAATGGAGGAGTGGTTGTCGCCGTACGAGATTCTGGCCGCGATCGGCGCCTCTCCTGCTACCCAGCACGGCGATTTCTACACCGTGCTGAGCAGGATGCACCGTGCCGGCCTCCTTGAACGCCGCGATACTACCTACGTCGAGGCGAACTCCTCGCGCTGGCGCCGCGTCGCGCTGCTGTATAGGCCCGCGCAGTGACCGGTGAACGCATCGAGATCGAGACGGCCGCGATCCACCTTGCGGTCCTGGAGGAGTATCTGAGTACAGCGAGGGACGAGCAGGCCCTCCTGGAGGCTTCCTACCGCGTCTCAGGGCAACTCACGGGGAAGAACGAGGCTGAGCGCGAGGCCCAGCTCCTCCTGATCTGTCACGGAGCGCCTGAGTGGGAGGCAGCGCGTGGGGAAGTTCATCAGTGCAAGGCTAACGTGGAGACGGCAAGGGCGCAGCTCGAACGTCTGCGCATGAAGCGCCAAGAGTGGCTGTGGATCATGCGCTTCCTGACCACCTCCGGGATCGGCCCAGTGGACGAGTTGTGACCTGCGAGGAGGGCGATGCTATGAGATCTCTTTATGGCCTGGGGTACGCTGGCTCGCACGCCGCCTGGGCAAACCTAATCGGTGACCGCAAGCTGCGCCCCATCGAGACACGGGCGGTGAAAATCTGCTCTCGCCACGCCATCTATCCGTGGGGGGTTGCGCGCTACACCGATAGCGAGCTGCTCAGGCTGCGGAATATGGGCAGGGCTGCGGTTCAGGCAATTCGCGAGCTCGTCGCCGGCATCGAAGGGCCATCCCCTGGATCACTCACGGATGCTGAGTACCGCGAGGCGCTCGAGGCGCTCATCTTCTCGTGACCTACCTCCTCGCCCAGGCCAGCGCCCACCGCATCCCGCTTCGCGACGAGACGGTCCAGTGCGTCGTGACCAGCCCTCCGTACTGGGGACTGCGCGGGTACGAGGGGCGTCGGCCAGTACGAATCGACTGTCCCGTCGAGGGATGTACTCGCCGTGTCTGGCGCGATGGTGTCAATCCTGGTGAGCTGCAGCATGTTTGGGCGCGGCACGGGTGAGGCCCGTCTCCGCGAAGCAGGCGAGGAAGCAGCGCTCGCGCAAGCTTCCTCGGGAGCGGCAGATCAGGCTGCACCCATACTGCGAGGTCCAGCGTCTTCGCCGGCATGAGTGTTTCGGGGGACTCACTGTGCATGAGCCCTGGTCCCGCGCTCGAGGGGGGCCGATCGACGACCAGCGGAACATGCTAACCGTCTGTGCTGAGGCGAACCGGCTCATCTCTCAGGATGCGGATTGGATCGCCTGGGCCACGTCGAAGGGGCTGCTCGTGCATGCCGCGCAGGGACCAGCATGGCTCGCGGCCGGCGGTGTAGTTAGGAGAGACCGATGAACGAAACACAGATCGAGTCGGGGTCGGAGCTGAACGCCCTGATCGCACAGGATGTCATGGGCTGGCAGCCTCCTGACTCCAGCCGCGCGTACGCCCCCTCACAGTGGCTCGACGCCAAGGGAAATCGTGACTGGCCGCCTTACCGGGCGTTCTCCAGCTCCTACGAAGGCATGGGCCTCGTGCTGGAGCGGATGCAGGCGCTCGGATGGAGTTTCAGCACAGCTACCGCGCCTGAGTTTGATTGGTGGGCCGAGTTCACGAACTGGCAGTTGCATCACGGCGGCGGGAACTTCCGTGTTCGCGCTGACACCCTCCCTCATGCTGTAGCCCTTGCTGCGCTGGCAGCGGTACGGGCTACAGCGGCCCTGTAGGACTCGTTATTCGCGGTTTAGGCGGGAGTCGCGGGTTCTGTAGCAGCAGGAGCACGCAGGGCTCTCTTGCGTCGATATTCCGCTTGCCGGGCGGTGTGACATCTTCGGCATCTGCGATCACCATTGGGCATGACGCTGTCGTACGGGTGGCCTTTTGGGCACGCAGTGCGTTGTGCGTTCTTAGCTGCTAGCCCGACCCCCCTCAGAATGTTTTCGCGGATAGTGACTGGCTCGAGATGTTCAGCAGTGACACAGAGCCGATTACGACAAAGATGATCCATCTGCAAGCCGCTCGGAATCGCGCCTACTGCTGCCTCATAGGCCCAACGGTGAGCGGGGACACTTTACCCTTTAGCGAAAAGCGCCCATATCCCGATGCCGACCTACCAGCTTTCCACACCCGACACTCATTATCATCAGGCGCAGCCACTTTCGCCCAGAAGCGTTCGTTAGGAGTGGGCTTCATTGGTTGTTCTCGCCGCGGGAGCACGTAGACTTCTCTTCCCGTCTACGAGCGCGCTGGAGCCGACACCGAGGGCGAGCCCCAGCAGCACCACGATCGGCCAGCGCAGGTCCGCGGCGCCGGCGAAGTCGGTCGCAGCAGCGAGCAGCCCGCCGCGCCAGAGGGCTAGCGCCCATAGCACGCCCAGGAAATCAGAGACGAGCGGCCAGGGGGCACCGTTCGCGCGATCAAGGGTCCACGGCATCGCTGCCATAAATCGCTTGAGGTGGTCGGTAAGGGCGATGATCAGGGGCGCGGCGGACCCAAACCCGACGAGTGCCTGCACGTCCATCGTGTCCTCCTACGCCGCTCTCACCCACAACCCAATACCATCAGGGAGCGTACCGAAACCGGCGTTGATCGCCGGCGGCGCGCCGACCAGGTACATCGACCACACCCCACCACTGAGGCGCGCAATCGCCGCGAGCGTGCAACCCTCGGATGCGGCCTCGGCCACGATCTCCTCAGGTGTGCAGCTCTGCACGGTCGCGATCAGGGCGACGTCCTGCGGTCCGGGCGGCCACGATCCGGTCACGACGTCGCGCACCAGGGGAGTGATTACCGGCAGTGTCATCATCCGGTCAGGCAACAGACCGGCCTCGAGCCCACGCCCGGTGATGAGGCCGACGAACGACTTCGCCTCTCGCTGACCATCCCCGAACTCGCTGTAGCGGACGGCGTGGATGTGCGCCCCGTAAGTCGGATCGTTGGGGTGGTCGGCCTTCCCCGAGATACCGGATCCCGTGTTGCCAACGTAGGCGATGACCTCGCCCGGTTGGATGATGTCGCCGACGGCATGGATGGGCTCGAGGGTGTGATAGAAAGCGACGCGCTCGTGCACGTCGTCGTCGCCGATTCCAAGATCAACGCCGAGAATCCACCCGCCCACGGGCTCCCAGCCTGCAGATGTGACTGAACAGGTTTGCCAGGCGCGGATGGGCTGCCCGTAACAGCCCGACCACGCGAGATCATCGCCGCCGTGTGTGCCGAATCCGAAGCCGGCCGGCGGAGGATTGACCCGCCACGGCTCAGCCGCTCCGAAGCCCGAAGTCACCCAGACGAACGGAGCAAGCCAGTCTGCACCGCTGATCAGCCCTGTGCCGTACGGGCCGCCGTCAGGTTGGAAGGTACCGGGGATGCTAATCGGCACGAGCGACCTCCTCGAACTTCGCCAGCGCAGCGCGGAGGGGCTCGGACATCTGTGCAACGGTGTAATAATCACCCCGCGCCCAGCCCCGCTCTTCAAGCCACACAGTAGCGTTCCTTGCGGACTCCATCAGCGCTCGTACGTCAGCGTCTACGTCGGCACGTATGGCAGCCTCGATGGTGGCATCGACAAACAACTCACCCTTGCCGCCGCCGACCCACCACCAATAGCCAGACTCGTCACCGTCGCCACGATGCGCTTCCTCGATGCGTTCACTGGGCACGGGCGACCTCCGTGGAGCGTCTTCGGCTTGAGTATTACTCAGGAGCAGCCTGAGGTCGACCCGCAGTCCGTGCACTTCTCGCAGGTGCCGGAGCGGATCATGTGCACTCCGCCGCAATCCTGGCACATGTTCCCGGTGAACCCATAGAGCCGCGCGTCTGTGACCACCGCCCTCATGGCGTGTTGCGTGGAAGGAGCGAAGACCAAGGCGTCGCGCACGCTCTGCTGCTGCTTGGGCACGGTCCCGATATCGCGGCGCCCACCCGGCGTCTCAGCCATTGCGGGGTTGGCATCGCCTGCCTCGATCAGCGGGACGCCGAGCACGTAACGCATTGCAGCCAGCTCGCCGCGGATGAGCCCGAGCGCTGGGGCGGCAAGCGGGAAGTCGTCCTGCACCGCCTCCAGCAACCCGTCGATGGCTTCCCAGCCGAGCACTTCACGCATCAATCCCCCTTATCGTCGTTTCAACTCCTCGAGGAACTCTGTATACCACAGCGGCGGCGGGGCGCCCCAGGGCGTACACCCCGTTTGCACCTCCCGCCCCGGTCTCCAGAGGGCGAAACAGACCTGCCGCCCATCGGGCTCCTGGGGGAGGAGGAGCGGCTCGGGGCGCGGGGAAACGGGCATGGTGGCAGGGTTGGTGTCCAGCAAAATGTCCGGTGTCGCAGATACGATTCCGGGTGCGACGGCGGGTATTTTGTCCAACGGAATGTCCACGCTGGCGACTGTTGCAGTCGGCTGTAACAACGGCGCTGGCGGCGGGGCCTTATTGCAGCCCAAGGCCACCAGCAGCAACAGCGCGAGCAGAGCAAGCCTCACCGCGCGACGAACCCCGGGCACCCGAACATCGGCCCGTGACACATATGGTCACACTCGCAACCACAGTTAGCGCATCGCAGCCGCCCACCGAACAGGCGCATCATCAAGTCGGTCACGGTCCCTCCATGTATTTCTGCGCCGCCTGCACTAGCACGGCCATCCCGTCCACGATCGACTTGAGGTCACTGGCGATCTCGCTCGGTGCGTCCAGGGGGCTCGGCAACTCCCCCGCCGCCACATCCTGAGCCACGCCGATCCCGAAAACCGCAAGTGTAAGCCCCGCCACGATCCGCCACGCCGTCTCCACCGCGCTCACCACCATGCGCCGCAAGATGGCGAGGAAGGCATCTCGCGCCCAGCGCGCTACGGTCCGCGTAGCCCTGATCATCGACAGCGCCGGGCTCGCGGCGGGCTGCATAACACAGGAGCGTGGGGCGTCGCCGTGGGCACGATCGTCGGGATCGGTGTGGGCGTAACCGTCGGTGGAACGGCAGTCGGCATCTCCGCCTGCGCGTCCTCGTGGAAGGCGTAGAGCGCGGCCAGCGTGTCTAGGTCGTGCTCACCAAGCGTGGTCGTCGCTCCGCTCAAACACGAGTCGGCCTCGTTGCTCTCGCCCACCCCGACGGTGTGCAGCATCTCGTGACAGAAGGCCATATTCAGCCAGTCTTGCGAGGACCACCCGCAGCACGTCCCGTCAGGTCTCAGGGCGTTACGCCGCTCGAACGCACGCTCTGCTGCGACCGCGTCGATGTCCGCCCGTACCCAGACGGACGCCCCGGCGATGTGCGTAGCAGGCTCCTCATAGATCGGCCCGACTCCTGTCTGCATCCAGTAGGCATTGAGGTCAGGGTTGGAGCAGATCACTACGGACCCACGGTTCTGCCCGCATGGTGCAGGGCCGGACTCGTTGTGAGGTGTCAGGATGACGTAGCCCGTGGCGGTGATCAGCCCGGCGGCGCGCATGATCGCCGTCTGCGATTCAGCGCTGAATGCTTGCCCCCCGTAGTAGACCGGTACCTCCGGAGGTGTGGTCGATGTTGGCGCCAGCCAGTGCCAGCCGTTGAGCGTTGCCGAGGCGATCAGTGCCGCCACCGCCGCAGCAGGCAAACCGCGCTTCATAATGGCCTCTGCTCAGCAATCGGCGGGACAGCTTCACCGGCACGCGCTGCTCTCGGTTCTTTATCTTCCCACAAGTGCAACCACGTCTTGTGTTGCCCGATCAGCCCGACATTCGATCTTGTTATGCCATAGTCGCGCGCAATGCCCTGCTGGCGCTCACCAGCCCTAACCCTTCGTTCAATCTCTATGACTTCCCCGTCGGTCAACTTCGCCGCTGGAGCGCGCTGCCCCCATAGCCCTTTCGAATGAAACCCCCGCGACGTTCTCCCCCTCGCGCCTCGATCATCCATGTTGTCTTTATGAGTTCCAACGCGGAGGTGCGCGGGGTTGCAACACGCCGGAGCGTCGCACTGGTGGAGGACATCCAGGCCGACTGGAATATCTCCGTACGTAAACGAGTACGCGAGTCGGTGAGCGAGCACCCCCCGCATCGAGCCGTCGGTACGACTCCCCACCTTCATGCGGCCATACCCGACAACGTTCTGCCTGTCCGTCCATAGCCAGCAAGAATCGGGACCACCGGAGCGATCAACTTTGCGCCACAACCGAACATCAACTGGTTCCGCCTGGTCTGGTCTCGGAGTCAAGGACCTTCCTCCTTACCCGGAGTTGTTCCTCCACCGTGGGGACAGACTCACCGGGCAAGCTTAGCATCCATTTCTGACCGCAGCTGGAGCAGCGTCCGTGCGGCCCATCGGCATTCGCGCCCAGCCACACGACGGTGGTGGTCGAAACTGGGCCGCTGTCGTCCGGGTCGCAGACTGCGCAGTGCCACTGCTGCGCCGGCACGTAGAGGATCGGTGCCTTGTCACGCGGGAGGAGGAGCTGGTCCTCAGGCGGCAGCTCACGCACTGGATTCAGTTCCAACGCCAAGGGGCACAGACCAATGGTAGCGTTACCGTCATCACGTACGTGCACCACTGATTGTATTCGCCCCATTCTGTCCTCGGGATGAAGCCCGCGCAAACGTCGCAGCGCATGCCGTCTGACTCGATGCGCCATTCGTGGCCGCGGAAGCGCTCAGCGCCTCCGCAGAGGACCACCGGCCACTGTGCCCGCACCAGTACGACCGTTGCAGCGAGCACAGAGAGGTCGTTCATGGCCTCGCACCTGGCAGTGGCTCGAGGCCGCGCTCCACTCGGTCAGCATCGACCGCCGCCACGGCGCGCTGCGACCAGGCGTGGTGCGCCGCAAGGGCGGTCTCGGTGTTGCTCGCGCGCACAGCCAGGTCAGTGACCTTCGCATCGATGGTTTCACCCGTGTGCTCGATCCGCGTGACCGCATCCTTCAGCGAGGAGCCGGCGTTGATGGTCAGTTCGCTCGTCAGGGTCCCCTCGACACCAGCAAGGCGGTCGCGGATGGCGTTCAGCTCGGGCTCGAGTATCTCCTTGAGCGCGTGGCGGACGGCAGGCTCAATAGCGCGTTGCCAGACCTTCCCGGCGAACGCCAGCGCTCCAGCGAAGGCCAGGAGCAGTACGAGCCACTCGGTAAGTTCAGCCGGGGGCGAGCCAAGATTCATCGGCAACACATCACCTCCGGTGACAGACAGGATACAGCCGTCGGGCGCACTCTATGCCCGCATCTGCCATGCCCAGCGGAAGTTGTTGAGCGCACCCTCTGGTCCGCTGATGCGGAGCGCTAGATCGTCGCCATCGGCGAGCGCAACGCTGCCCGTCGCTGATGCAGTGGTCTCGATACCGGTAAGCGTAATCTCGATCGCCGCGTTAGCGGATTCACGTCGCATCGTGAAGGCGGGCGCGAAGCCGACACCAGGCGCGACATCCGCATCCATCCGCAAACCGAGGACACGAGGCTTCGCCCCACCAGCGGGGAGGAGTATCCGCTGCAGCGCGTCCGTCTCAGCTGCGGACCAGCTATTAGTCCCGCTGAACGCGTCATAGGCAGGGTCTGTCGCGATCGCTCCCGAAGATGTCATCGCCCCGAGCGACCACTGTCCCGGGCTCGTCGGTGTGTAGGCCACCCCGTAAGCGCCCTGCGAGAGCGTCGGTGTACCTGCTGGCGTGATGCGCAACGCCCACAGGTCCATGTCTGTGATCGTGAGTCCGAGCGCGCTCAGCGAGCCGGCTGTGTCCGTCCCCGCGATAGTGAGCGTGCTACCGACTACGATGCCGTTGCGCATGAGGTCGAACGCGAACGATCGTCCTGCCCCCGGTGCACTATTGAGCGAGACATAGAGCGCATCCATCGTTCCGCCGAGTGCCCACAGCGAATCTGCAAGCGGCCGCGAACTATACGGCTCGCCGTCTGCGGCGCCGAGGTTCACATAGCGCACGGCGGTCGCGCTAAGGGTGCCATTCAACCGCGAGGCATAGATCGCACCGGGGGTCGTGGGTGTGAATTGCCATGAGATGTGGATGTTGCCAGTCGACGCTGGCGTACCGCTGGGGGTCGAGCGTAATGTGATCCGCTGACCAGCGGTCACCGCTGGGGCATTCACTGTATCAACACCGCTCGTGGCCGAATCGGCGATGGTAACGATGAGCCCCGAGGCTAGTCCAGCGATGAGCACCTCGAAGGCGTAAGACTTTCCCGCCCCTGGCGCGGTCGTGACGTTGATGGCGAGATGGGAGAGCGTGCCAGGTGCCGACACCATGATCTCGCGGAGATTCTGCGTGGCGCTCCATAAGCCGAAGTTGCGATCGAGTGACTGGTACTGCACTACCGTCGTGCTCGGGGTCGTTATGAAACTGTGGAAACAGACCTGCTTGCTCGCTGTGCGGGCCTCAATAATCCAGTACCGCTTCTCTGGATCAAACCTCACAGGGATGCGCTGCCCGCGAACCAGAGCAACCCCGGTAGGACTCACGGCAGTGATGGTCGCGTTATCGATGCTGATCCTGTAGGTGATCGCGTTTACTCGGCGACGGACAATCCCCATGCGCCTCTGAGCGGCCTGATAAGGCACGTCGCTCGAGGGCGGGCGAATCATTCAATGGTCCAGTAGCGCCGCTCCAAGTCATAGCGCACATTCACCCGCGCGCCACGAACCAAAGTGTCCTCTGCCAGCGACACAGCAGTGATGGTCGCGTTATCGATGCTGATCCTGTACGTTAGTGCGTTCACGCGGCGTCTGATAATCCCCATGCGCCGCTGCGGTCTCTGAAGCGGAACGTCTGTAGACGGTTGCCGCCTCATGCGAACACGTCCGTCGCCTTACGCAGGGAAGTGGTCACGGCCTTGATCGAGGCACGGAGTCGATTCTCCGAATCGAACACGTAGTCCACCGAGGAGATCACGAAGGTCTCGGCAGTGAGATTCCGTCCCAGGGGATCGTCGATCGCGATCTCGTCCCCTACCTCCATCCAGTCATGATTTAGAACCTCGAAGGTGATGTAGCGGCACTCGGCGCGTTCTTGCCGATAGCGGAAATTGGCGATCCCGCCAAACACATCAATCCCATTGCGGTCCGGCCACGCGATGCCCGGCGCGATCCCGACCTCAGAGAACTCAGCGAATGAGTCCTCAAGACCGAAGCCATTCTCGGGGTACACCTCAGTCGGGAAGCCAGGGAAGCTCGACACCAACGGCAGATTCAAGATGGAGACGAGGAAGTCCCCGGACATCGGGTTGTCCTGCCTGTACAGCACCATTCCCGGCCCTCGGCCGTTCAGATGCAATATTGGGCCATCGCCCACGATGTCTGAGACGGACGCTCCACCTCTTCCGTAAAAGATCCACTCCGAGGTTCCGGTCCCGAACGTCCAGAGATTGGACTTCAAGAGTCCATACCGTCCCGTCCCTGACGTTGTGTGCCGCACCCAGACTTCCTGAACCATGCGATCCGCCAGCGACATCCACCACTCCAGGAGCGAAATCCCCGGCGCATCCAACCCCCGAGGAGAGAGCGGCGGGGCGTAGATTGTCCTGTCTGTCGTGCTGAGTGTTCCACCGGCGAGCTGGTCGCAGATGTCCACGACATCACCGAACACCTCATCCATCGTGTACCCGGTGTTGATGTTCTCCGGCCCGTCCTGGTTCGCGTCAGGGACCTCAGCGCTCCACGATAGTGCCAGCGGAAGATCAAGCCTCGCAAAAGGGCGTACCCTGCCCTCGAGCACAAGATGTTTGGCATCGATGGCCGCGGTCTGCACGATGAAACAGCCGAGGCGCTTCCACGCCGTGAACGTGCCGGCATCGTTCGCCATCCGCGTGTCGATGAGGATCGGCCGTCCCACCCAGCGCTCAGTCTGGAAGCGGTCTGTCCCCGACGATGCCATGTTCGAGAGTTTGATCTGGCAGTTGGACACCCCATCTCGCGACGGACCGGACACATCCATCCCCACGATATACGCGTTGGGGAACCGCGCCCAGGTCACGCTATCGAGGCTGAACCGCTCACCGTCTGCGGCAGTGTCGATCGTTCCACCGGCGTTCACTGTGGTCCATGTCGGCCACGCCTCCGTTTCGTACCCGTTCCCGTCCTCGGAGACGGTCACCGAGGCGATCGACATCAACGTAGCGGGGCTGGCGATCGATCCCAGCGGGGTGTAGTCGCCGGGGTCAACGAGGGGCGCCTCGTTCACGCCCTGCGAGGTTGCTCCGGTGTACGGGGAATGATGGAAGCCGATGTGCCAGTAGCTGGGCGGAGCGACGGCATCGCCGTTCCCCGAAGGGTCATCGCTGATCTCAGCGATGGTGACCCCGTTCCACTTCACCGTCAGCTTCTCCGCGCCAGCGCCACCCGCCGCGTCGGGGTCCCACTCTACAAGAAGCGTCTGCGCGGACCCGTTGTATGCGAACCCCATCTCGTCCAAGAACCCGGCACCATGAACGTAGAACTTGCCACCGACGCCGAAAGGAGAAGCCGACCCCGCCTGGATCACCCTCGCAGCCACATACTCCTGCCCGAGATTGTGATCGATCGACCCAACTGTGATGACCTGCGGATAGATAGGATCGGTCTGCGGGAAGGTGACAGGGATCTCGACCTTGAACGCCTTCGTCGTGTCGTTGGGGAACCATCCTCGGCGAGACTGAACCCACTGATCAGGCTCATAACCGAACCCGCGGATGAGCAGGCTTCCAGCGAGGGTGATCGGCGGACCGCCCTTGCCATCGGAGTACATGAGCATGACCGGACTGAGCGTGCTACCGAACGTGTCCGTGACGGCAGCCGTCCATTGAGGCTCTGTAAGGCCGACCACGAGGCGTTTCTGCAGGGAACGTGTTCGCGCCTGGTAGATGGCGATCTCGCCGCCTGTTGGGGCTGTCATACGGCGGCGCTCGCCGTGCCCCAGTACCCGCCACGCTCACCATCCGCGTTCACGACAAGAGCGTCGTAGACCTGCATCCCCGCCGCGACGATCGCGAGGTTGAACCCGTCAGCGTCGTTCGTGGCCGTGCGGATCAAGATTCGCTCGATGGATCCGGTTGTGGCGGCGGCTACAGCAACAACCGAGTCTTTGGTCACGTGTCGCTGGCGATACCTGCCGCCGCTCACCACGAGATTCGTCATCGCATTAGTGACGTTGTACACAAGCCCGTTGGAGGCGAGGCCGTCCATGTCCGCGTTCACAACCTGTACCGCATCAAGAGCAATGGCGCAGTGCACCCACGCCGTCAGCGCATCCCCGGAGGCGTGCGAGCGGACAATTAGCCGCTCGAGAAGTGCCCGGTCTCCACCCGTAGAAAGCGTCACTCCGATCACGAACTGCGCCGTCGCCGATCCGTCCCTGAGCTCACAGTCCCGGAGAATCACATCCGACCCAGTGATCGTGATCCCCGAGGTCACATCCGTGGTCCCTGAGACAGTAAAGAGAATGTTCTCGATGAGGATGTTGTTCGCCGAGATAGGGATGTTCCCGGCGAGGTTCGTGAACGTAAAGGTGGGGCGCTTCGCTCCCCTGCCGTCTCCGATGATGTGGATTCCTGCAATGTCAGGGATGACGGTGGTGGCGTTGGCGATATTCTCGGCGTGCCCCTCACCGACGATGATCGTGTCCCCAGCATGGGCGACACACTTGTTGATCGCCGCGTCCAAGGTTGCAAGCGGCTGCTGCGGCTTCGTCCCCGCGTTGGTATCCGATGCTGAAGCGTGCACGGACTGGACGAAGTAGACATCTCCCCAGGGAGAGAAGTCACGCAGAGCTCCGACCGGCATTCGCCGTGTCGCGCTTCCTGTCGGCTCCAAGTACGCAATGCTCATCTCAGCCTCGCTGGTAGAACGTAACCGTGATCGCCCCGTAGAGGTATCCAGGGATCAACTGGAACTCCGGCTCTCCCGGCCACAATACAGACTTGGTGTGCGTCGTTCCTGTCGGATCAGTGAACGCGAGTGTGTGTTCCACGAGGCTATTGCGCTTGCTGCGCAGTTCCGCCATGACCGCTGTTTTCGCTGCCTGTAGCCCCCATGTGACCTTGATCACGTCACCGTAACTGCGCTTCGATGCTGTGTACGATCCATCGGCCATCTGCTCTACCGGAGCGACGATCGGAAGCATCTCCAGCTCCGATGGCTGCGTCGTCATCAGCACCGTATCGACCTTGAAGTCGATAGCCACTTATCGTGCCGTCGCTGGGGTCCGCGCCAACTGATCAAGGGTGGGTTGATCAGCACGCTCCAGTGCCGCTACAATGGTCTCTTGCGTCCCCCCATTGACCACCAGCTGCCCGATGGTCCGGTTGATGGTGATGTTCTGCGCGCTGTGTGGCATGCGAACGCTGAATCCCTCGATCGCCTGAAGCCCCAGCATCGACCGTCGCGCGGCGAGCTGGCCTAGGAAGCCCTGGAGCTCGTTCCGCCGCACTTTCTTCTCGATCCCGAGGATGGCATCGGCCGCTAATTCCATCGCTGCGGGGAACTTGACTCCGAGCAGCTCCACCAATCGCTCAGCCGTTTTTCCAATCTCTGCACGGAGGAACGACTGCTCGATAGCCAGATCGCGCATCCTGGTTTCGCCACCCTTGACGAACGCTTCCGCGAGATCACGATTCAGCCGCTCTTGGATGCGCTTGATAGCATCCCCGAGCGGGTCTTCAACTTGCTCCCTTTCCTGTTGCGCCTCGCGAACGCGCCGGGCGTCCTCCTGCAGTTGCTTCACACGCGCAATCCCGGTCAGTGGCGGAAAGTCCTCGCCGCGTCCCGCTCCCTCCTCGGCCAACTGAGGGAACATCGCTTCGAGCTCTTTCAACGCTGCCGCGTGTGCCGCCGACTTCATATCTGCTATTGCCTTTGCGCCCTCGCGCACCCGCTTCGTCAACTCCTCGGCATCCTTAGCGGCTTGAGCCATCCCATTACCCATGGCATCCATCGCCGATGGGATGGCGTTCGCGGAGTCTCTGAGTAGTCCGAGCATCTCATCGAGTTCGTCTAGTTGGCGCTCCAGCGCCGTCACGTCTTTACCCGATGCACGAAACGCCTCAAGGTCCGACTGTAGTGCGACGCGAAGGCCCTCAAAGTCTGCAATCGTCGTTCGAACCGCGTCCGCCCCACCAGCCATCGCCCTCTTGGTAGTGCTAGCGAACTCGTTTCCCGCCATTGCGGCAGCCTCTGCGAGCCCTTTATACGTGATGAACGCCGTGCCAGCGATGCCTACCGCCACCGCTGCTGCCGTCGCAGCAGCGGCCGTTCCACCGATGCCAACCGCCACGGCCCCAGCACGGGCGATCGCCCAGAGTTCGCGAAGGTTTCTAGCCACTAGCTTGATAGGGCTCACAGCAAGGCCCAGGGCGATGAGAGCCGCAACTGTCCCTGCAATTCCGACCGTTGCGGTCTCAGCCGGCGCAGGCAGTCCCGCGACAGTGTCGATCAGATCGTTGATCGCGCTAATCGAGTTTCGCGCCGCAGGGATGAGCTTCTCCCCAAGAGCGTCAGCGAGGTCTTCAGTCGATGCCATTGCGACTTTCATCTGGTTCGGGAGGCTCGTTTCCAGCGTGCGCCCGAAGTCCCCATGTGCTGGGCCTGCTTGGCGCACGATCTCGATCCAGCGCGCCATGACCTTCTGCCCCTCAGTTAGTTCCTCTCCTGTCTTCGCAATACCAGCACGATATGCGGCCTGCTTCGTGACGTTCTCCGAAAGAAGAATGCCAACCGTACGCAGCGGTTCACTCTCACCGACAAGACCCGCCCTGATCTTCTCCAGTGCGTCCTCGATGCGGAGGTTGCGCAGGCTACCCAGGTCGGCAGCGAGTTTCACTGCGTCCCGCGACAACGCTGCCGCCTGACCACGATCCGCCCCAGCCCTGAAGATCGCGCCGAGTGTCGCAGCGTATTCGTTGGCCGCGCGGGCAGACACGCCGAAGCTCTCCGCCGAAGTCCTGCCAAACTCATCGATGACAGCAACACCTTCGGGGCCGAACGTCTCCTTGACCGCGTTCCTAGCCTCAGCGAGATCGCTAGCCATCTTGGTGGCCACGACGCCGATGCCAACGATCGCCAGCCCCACCGCTGCCGCTGGCGCGCGCAGGCTACCGAAGCTCGTCCGGACCTGCGACGTCGCCCGGTCCACGTCCGCGCCCATCGTCTTGGCATTCTGTCCAATGCGCGACATCGCGGGGGACGCTTCGTCTTTCGCGGACACCCGGATCGTGACGACGTTGGCCACTACAAGAGCTCCTGGAGGTCAGCGAGTTCTAGCTCCGGCGCAAGATCGGTCTCAGCGAGACTCAGGATTTCCAGCATGCGCAAGACCGACATCGGCTGCTCCAGCACAGCACCTGGGGAAATCCTCAACTGCCGGGCGAGACCAATCACGATCTCGGCTTCAGTGAGGTCCCACGGTTTCACGATGTCACTGCCATCGCTTCGAGTGCCGCCTCCGCCGATGCGCCATTCACGGAGACGGCGTTCGAGTTTGGGGAGATACCCGTGGATGCATTCCAACCGTTCAAAATCGCGTTGGCGGCGCGCATCGGGATTCGTACCATCCCCTCCCCATTTGGGAGGATAGGCTCGTCACCGTCCGTAAGGTCCCACTCCACGAGCACCGTATCGCCAAACACGCGATAGAGATTGACCAAGGCCTCGTCCTGCTCACCCTCATCCTCGCGCAGCCCTGCTGACGCCTTCTGGATCATCAGGAATTCACGGATCGGCAAGTCCTTACGAAGCACCACGCATGCCCCGAACAACGAGGAGTCCTCATCAAACTCGAGGAGAATCCGGCCGGAAACGTCGAAGCCCATCGCTTATGGCGTCCAGGCCGGGGTCGTACCATCAGCCAGAGCGGCTGTCGCATTGATAGCCATCCCACCATCCCGGGAGCGAACATAGTTGACCGCGAGCATCTGGCACTCGTTTGTCAGCGTCTGGCCGGAAAGCACGAAAATGATCTGTCGTACCTGCGTGGATGACCCAATCGTCTTCGTCACATCAAACCAGTTGTTCGCCGCGTCGTCGAAGTAGCCGTTAGCGGTGATCTGGAAGTCCACCAGTCCCGACACCCGCGACATCGACGTATCCGCGAGACCAGGAACCTGAAGGTCGGCGCGAGTGATGTCGAAACTTACATCGCCGACCGTGCTCCCAATCGCGCGGGTGGTCCCTGCGGAGTCATCCCATGCAAGGGTTGCCCCAATACCGCTTTCCTTCGCCATCTCACATCAGCCCTTCTCGGCGCAGCGCTTCTTCGCGTTTCACCGTTTCCTCGTGCATTTTCTCCATGTAGTCTGCCGGTTCCCACGGTTTTGCATTACGCCGCATGATCGGCGTGATACTCGATACAGCATGCCCTTTCGCATCGATCGCGGCAGCCTCAGTCGCACCTTCGAAGTGCAGGAGTCGCGGCGGGGCCGTAGGGACGCGATGCCCGAAGCAGTCCTGCCCCGCTGCGAAGCGGAACTCGATCTGCGTCTCCACACGGGATTCGATGAACACCCTCCCACTGGCACGCACCTGCCGCTCGTAGGCCGAACCAGCCGGGATGATCACCGACCACCCCAGGAGTCTGTTCGCGCACTCGCCGTGGTAGCGCTCGAAGTCCTGGCACGAGACGACCACCATCGACTTGTTCTGCTGATCAAGGTTGACCGCGAACACCTGCCGCGACTTGGGGTCGAAGATGGGGAGACTCATGACAGATCGGTCGTGTCCCCGACGATGCCACGCCGGAACCCTACCCAGGCAATCGCAGTCGTGAACGTGCCCGTCGTTGTGAACCTCAGATAGCGGTTCACTGCTCCGGTGACAGTCTTCCGCTCCCCAAACGGACTGGCGCCTCCCGTATTCGTGAAGGTGAGCAATGTGGCCCAGGTCGAATCGTTCGTCGAGTGCTCGATCAGGAACGTCGGTGTCCCGGAAGCGCGCGAAAAGAACTGCAGTAAGCCGATCCCCCCTCGTGTGGTCCCGGCGGTTCCATCGATTGACGCGGAGCTCGCCGCGGAAGCGTGTGTGACCTTGCCGGCGGTCACCGACACGTGATCCTCGAAGGGCGGGTACCCTTCCCGAGCCATCCCCGTGGCACCCAACTCCATCGAACCGTCACGGCCTCGTGTCGCGGCATAGTTCATCTGCTGCACTGACCCGGAGAACCCCACAGCTGATGAGGCAACGCCACCGACCAGCCATGTCCACATCACCACTGTGGACGGCATCCCCTTTAGCGCGACATGCTCTTGCCCAGCGGCGTCGTTGAAGAACGCGGTGAAGTCCACGGAGCCGTCACCGATACCCGCCAGTCGTTCGACGGCAGTCTTGTCGATGCCAGTGCTCAGAAGTTCCGCGCGGCTGATCGTCAAGTTGTTCACCGCGCCCACATCCCCAGAGATGTCGTAGCCATGCGCGAAGAAGTTCTGGCCGAGGCCGGACTTCTTAGCCATCCTTCACCTCGATTACGTAGCCCTGAGCGATCAGGGACGCGAAATCCTTCACGTCCTTCACATCGGTAACCGCGATCTCATCACCTTCGTACCACTCCTTGGCGGCGGTACGCAGCACATGAATCCCGGCGGGAATCCCCCGAGGGTTAGCGACTACGAACATGCACCCTCCTAAGCCACAAACACAGCAGCCGGATCGACGATCAGTGGGACGCTGATGTCGGCAGTGCGGAAGATCGTGTTGCTGAAATCCAGGTGCCCCCAGCGTGTGTCCATCCCGCGCCCATAGATGCCGGCAACATCGATGGCCCGGATTCCTGCCCCGAGGCTGAAGTCACCGTGCAGCGACTCCATAATCTCCCCCACCGCTCGTGCGACATCCAGCTCCGTTTGCTCACCGTCGTCGAGGAAGTTTCGATACAGCCTCACTACAACGTCGTAGAGGAGCACTGGGGCGTCTAACACCGTCTCGGGGGTGCGGATACCATCCATGAGCACAGCAGCCGTCAGCACGTCCAGGGGCGGGCTCTTGGGCTCCCCGATCTGGGCGCGCTTTATCGATCCCTGCGTGCGGAGGTGAGATACGATCAAACCCATGATCGTCGTCGGGTTGAGCGCCATCAGTTGAGCCTCTTCGCAACCCGCCCGATGACCTGATCAGCGATCCGCTCGGACTCGGACTCCGTTCGCTCCCTACCACGGCGGAACATCGCATAACCCTTGAACCGCGAGGTCTGATTCCGCCGAGCCGTACCCTCAAGCCACGGGCCCTTCACCGCATCCCTAGCGAACACGATCCCGTGACGCGATTGCGACACCTGGCCTGTGATCGATGCTCGAAACCGCCCCGTTACCACTCCATGACCGGAGTGGAGTTGCTCCCGCACGGCCTTGACCCCGAAGGCAACGATCTGTCGCTCCGTCTCTTGAACGGCATGTTCGACTACAGACGCCATCCCTGGAGAAAAGAACGGACCGGAGAACGTGACCATCAGAAGCTCCCCATGAGGTTGCGGCGGTACTGCCCGATGGTGCGCTTGCGCAGGTCAGAGAGCGCACGACCGGAGAGTTCGACCTGCCGCTCGCCCGTTCCCACCGCTCGACCCCAGCCGGCACGTTCCTGCTGCAAGGCAGCGATCACCTCGGCGATGCATAGTTCCTCAATGTTCTTCGGAACCACGTACTTGCTCACAGCCGCGTTATCCAGGTGAGTCGTCGCCGTGGTGCCGTTCGCCGCACGCTCGACCGTGAACCGCCGAAAGACGTGGATATCCTGGTCCGTGGCGTGAGTGGCGAGTGTGGTCCCATCCCAGGCGCGCTCCACCGTGACCGAGGTGGCTGAACTCACCGCTGTCACCCGCATCCGCTCCACACCGATGCGGATGATCTCGCCCGCACTGAGATCGATCGCGGGGTCAGCGAGCGTGAGCGTCTGCACGGTGTCATCGGCAGCGAGGGCCACCGTCGAGTTCACCCCGAGGTCAGTCTCATCCCTCTCCGTGACGAACAGTGCCTCGGTCCCGATCAGCAGTGTGTTTCCGACGTCAATCAACGAACCGTTGTCCACGGAGAGAGTCGTCGCCGTCGTCGTCGTGATCGCGCCGTCGAGCTGCGAGGCTGTCTGCGTTGCGGAGTGCCGCGACCACATCCCGACGATCTCGAACGACCGCTGCGGCGTCGTCGCACCGGACTCGAAGTTGAGAGACTGCGAGGTGAGAATCTCCGCCCAGTGGTACGGGGGACCGTCGTTCTCCGGCTGCAGGATGAAGTGCGTGCCCGAGGTGAGGGCGCGAAGCGTCGTCCCCTGGTCTTTCAGGGTGGTCAGCGACCATAGGTCGGCGTCGAAATAGAGCCTGCCTCCCCGAACGTACTTGCTCGTGTAGGGGAGGTAGCGGGTATCGAGGGTGGGGATGAATCGCGTCCGGCAGGAACCGTCGAGATCACGCGAGACCGCCTCGATCAAGCGGTCGATCGTAACGTGGTGTTCAGTGCCCTCGATGACGGCCGCGCGCTTGATCTGTTCGCGGCTTGCGTACCAGTTGCCCACCCACGCCCTCGGCTTTCATGAGGACTAGAGGAGACGTGTTAGGTGATCGCTTGCACGTCTCCTCGCCTCACACGCTCTTTCGCCAGACTCCACAGATCGGGAACCTCGGTCCCCGTGCGCCTGGCCGTTTCCACCAGCTCTCCCTGCGCCTCGATGTACCGGTCGAGGTGGATCGGGGCAAACGCTGTTGGAGTGCGCTGGAATCCGCTGATGCCCGGAATGGAAAACTCCCGCTGCGCTGGTAGACCGCACGAGCAGCTCGCGGAGTGCATAGAGCGCTCCACGATCTCCTCGAAGACATGCCCAGCAGCGCAGCGGAAGTCGTACCGCGGCATTAGACGATCAGCGCTTTCTCCACCTGCGCGAACTGCAGGTTGCCGTACATCGTGTCGGTGGCCGACGTCGAGCCGTGGTGCATCACAATGGAACCGGCGTCTACCAGGATGACGGGATGACCGTTGCGGACATCCCAGATGAAATGTGCTCCACGGTCGGTGAAGGTCGTGGCCGGCTGCGCGTCCTCAGAACCCACCCCACGGGCGAGCTCCACAGAATGCGGGGCAGCCGACGCCGCCGCGATGACAAGCGTGCCCGTGTTGTTGTAAGCAGCCCCGTTGAACGAATGCGGCGCGTCACCACGCAGGTTGCGGGGAGTCAACGCCGTACCACCGGACGTGAACCGCTTCTTCGCCATGTCCGCCTCGATCATCGAGAGGAACAGGGTCGCGGTGCTGTACGTGGCGATGTGCATCTCGGAATGCAACGGAAGCGTCGCGTAGCCAGCGTTGTTATCCACGAGGCCGACGCCGATCAGTGCCGTCAGCGCCGCCGTGCCAGCAACCGCCGTCGAGAGCGCGCCCACCTGGATGTGGTACGCCCACCCACCAAGGGCCAACTGCTGGTAGAAGTCGGCCACCACAAGAGCACCGGCGCGGTTGAGGACGCCACGCTCACCGTTGGACTCGCCGACAGCCGGCCAACTCGTATGCCGTACGAGGAATGGATCGTCCCTGCTCATGTCCCTAACCTTTCTCCGTCCCGCTTCCCGCTTTATTCAGGGGGGTCGTTTCCCCCCGAAACGGACTATGTGACCTTCTCGACCTTGCCAGGGCCAAGAGCAAACCAGCTCACCAGCCGGGCATTGTCAGTGGAGGCGATCTCAGTGGGGTTCCCAGCCGCCCCACCAGTCGTAACTTTCCAGGCGTAAACATTGATCGTGGTGCCCGACACGGATGAGGTGACGCTGTTCGGGTCAGCACCCGGCGCGACCGAGCCATCCATGCTTACCACCGCCATATCGACGGCCGATAGATACCCAGACAGCGCGATGGGCGTGGGGTTGCCGCCATCCAGCGTCACCGTACCCACGATCAACCGCAGTCCCGATCGTGGAATCTCGACATCACGTACGACGACGACGTCTCCAGCAGCCACTTACTGATCCCTTCTACGCCCGCCGCGGGCCCGCCTGTCCGGGACGACCAGCCCAGAAGCCGTCTCTGTGCTCATCGCCCCAGTCGGGTCGAAGTCCTCGTCGTCTTCATCATCCGCTGGTGCCGCCACCGGAGGCATAGCGGCGGCTCCAGCAAGAGAGAAGGACCCTGGCGAATCGCGCAACAGGAACTCGCCCAGCTCGTCCAAGACCTGGATTTCCTGGCCGGGCTCCCACGAGCCCTTGCTGGAACGGTAACGACCGAGCACTCGGAGCATCACGAGGTGGTGATCCCGGTGTCTTCCATGATCTCCTGCCACTCCCAGCCGTCGGTCGCGTTGTATTTCCCGCGCAGCAGGATGAAGCCACCGACTGCAGAAGCCACGATCGAGGTGTGGCCAGTCTGGTTCACTGGACTATTGGCGGTGATCGTGCAGTCGCCACCATCCACAATCATGTAGATGGCAAGCTCCTGCCCGCGGAACGTGGGATCAGGCAGAGTGCGCGTCTCTGCAGCCGCCGTGGTGATCTCGATGATCCCCGAGCGCAGCGTGTCGAACGTCCCCGCGTTGCCAGGATCAGGGATGATCCACGGCTCCACTCCCCGGGAGTGGATATCCTCGACCTGCGGCCTGCCGCTGTTCGGCATTGTCAGACTCCCATCCTAGACGGTGATGTCGTAGATGCCGGCGGAGACATTCCCGCCAAAGCGTGTGAAGGCGCGGCGGGTGTACAGCTCGAACAGGAACTGGTCCGTCCGCTGGATGCGGTCGAAGAACAACTGCACGTCGCGGCGCGTCCCGGCAAGGAAGCCGTTGGGGGCCATGACCGTAAGCTGGCCCTTTGTGTTCGAGGCTTCGGTGGTCGATGCCTTGCCGTCGGCCTCGGTCTTCGTGGCGTAGCCGGGGGAGATGATCGGGACACCCGAGATCGAGCCCAGCTCGCCGGTCAGGATCGTCGCGGCTGGTCCGTACTTATCGACCGTGGTCACCTTGTCACCGTCGAGCATCGCCATGTAGGTTGACCAGTCCGCGACCAGGAGAAGATCGCGCGGGTTCTGGCCCCAGTTGATGTTCTTCACGGCATTGTCGACGTCGTCGTCGGCGCCGTTCAGCTTCCCGCGTGCGACGTTGATCTCGGCGAAATCGAGCGCGGCGGCCATCGCCTTGCCCTGGCCCGTCGCATCTACCAGCCAATAATGCCGGATGCCGTCGTAGGCGAGATAGTGCTTCGTGTCCGCTGGATTCGCGTCGTCGAGGTTGATGTTCCCAGTGCCGGCATTCGTCTCGTCGCCGTTGAACATCGAGGACCCGATGTGCAGCCCGGCGGACATATTCAGTTTCTCCCGCAAGAAGGGTGTGAAGGCGATGATCGAATCTTCGTCGAGCTCGCCCGACCAGATTTGCTGGATGGTGAACTTCTTGGCCGTCAGCGTGACGCGGTTCGAAGCAGTCTTGCTGGAGGTGTACGCCGTAGCAGTAGGCGACGTGGATTCACCAACGAACAGCATCTCAGGGAGATCGCCGTCGATGGGCACATAGACGGTGGGGGCCGCCATCGGCAGAGTGCGGATGCGACCCGTGATCGTGTCCGCGTTCCGCGCGGCCGCCCACAGTTCCGACACGTACTGGGCGCCCACGAGTTCGAGACCGTAGCCGGTCTCAGCGGTGTCCATCGCTCGGATGCGATTGCCGTTGCCGTCCGAGACCCAGGGAATGTCCTCGGGTGAGCGCTCAAAGACGTGATGCTGCCAGCCGCGCTTCATCTCGGCCGAAGGCTCAACGGAGGGAATCGTCGGGTTCTGACGGGTCCCGCCCATGATCATCATGGCGAGCTCGTAGTTGGAGCGCAGCCAGTCATCGCGCTCATCCTTCGGCAGCTTCCGCACGTCCGGATTCACCTCGAGCCAGCCGCGCTCGATGGCGTTGAACCCGCGCGTGCTCGGCTCAGTGGTGACTTTGCTGGGGGTGGAGAGCCCGCCACCAAGCGAGCCAAGCAGCCTGTTGGCCTCGGCGAGGACTTTCTGGGTCTCGCTCTCCTGCTCCTGGCGCTGCGACTCGTTCGCCGCAGCCGCAGCCGCAGCAAGGTCGGCAGTCACCTTCCGCAGTTCGGACAGCGGGTCGGCTTCGACGATCTCGATGCCCGCTTCCGTGGCGGCCCGGCGCACGATCGCTTCGGAGACGAGGTCCCCGAGCCCGAGTTGCGCACGCGCCTCGGCCAGTGTCTTTTTCACCTTCAACTCCTCAGTTGTGCTTGCACGGACTCGAGGCTACGGCCGGTTGCCTGAGCGACGGCCTGCGCGACTAGTTCACGATGGTCAGGAGCGCGACGGGAACGCATCTCTAGCACCGCCTGCGCCACGCCCCGCAGGGCGTCCGTAAGCGCGTTCAGCGTCGCAGTGGTCTCATCCATCGCGGACGAAGGGAGGGGGGCATTAAGCCCCCGCACACGGGCAGAGATGGCTTCGTAGAGGCGAGAAGCGGATTGTTGCTCCTCCTCGGAGAGGACCGCCCCCTCAAGGAGATCATGAGCGTTGTCCAGCGCTTCGCGCAGGTCGCGGGCGCCAAACTCTCGGAAATCGAGGTCCCCGCCGTCCGCCCGGATCACCGCCGCGCCTGCGTCCGCAGGGATGGGGACGAACGACCATTCGAGGAGTTCCTGGCGCTCAAAGACGAGGACGTTGATGTCCTTGCCTTCGGCATCCCGCTCTTTATCCACGCGCGTCTTGAGCGGCAGCCAGCGCACCGAAGTCGCGTTGATTAGCCCGCGCTCGATCTTGCCCAGGACCTCACGGGCGAAGTCGTCCGCGAGATCGAAGGTCGCAACCGCAGTGGTGCGATCACCGTCGATGATCTCATTCGAGGAGCGGGCGATCGGGAGCGCTCGAGAGCCGCCCCCGAACATCCCGCCCGCGGCGTCATCGTGCGCGAATAGCACGACTGGGTTCCTTCGGAAGTTGGTGAAGTCCCAGCCGGCCTGCTCAATGCGGGCTCGGTCCCGCGCAATCGCCCCCGTGGAGATGATCGCCGGCACCACGCCGTCAATGAACCCACCCTCGGAGCGGATCGTTGCTTCACGTACGAATGATCGAAGGCGCTGAAAAGACACAGACCCTCGCGGTTTAGCCCCGTCGAGGGTCGTGGAGGAACGGGACGCGGAGTCCCCTGCGCTATGTCCGAAAGCCTACGCGGGTTCGTTGATTCCCGTCAAGCCTTTGCCTCCCACTTCAACCCACATCCGAGACAGTACCCGCGATAAGGCGTGCCCAGCGGAACGGCGATCACGAACCTGTGGCAGCGCGGGCACCGGACATCCACCCGCACCCCCGTGGTCACGCGCCGACCCACAACTCCCCCGGCCGCAAGACGACCTGAACGCGGTCAGAGACTGCGACTGGTGCGGTCGGAATCAGCGCCAGGCGAATCGGTCCCGCGTAGACGGCAATCGCCGTAACGTGCTGCTCAGCCGTGCGCGCGAAAGGCGCGAACTCCACCGCCTCCTCGTTGCAGACCCGCCACACCCCGCCCTGATTCAATGGGAGAGACAGCGTGCCCGCCGCTCGAGGGCCGTCGGCGTACTCCGTCCCATCCTCCAGGATGAGGGCGAACGTCCGAGGACCGCTGAACACCCGCTCTACCGCTCGCTTGTGCGCCTCTGGTGTCCAGCTCACTCGACTACCTCGCGGTATCCAAGCGTTGCCACCCAACATCCCAGCCGGATGAGCGATTTACCAAGGCGTACACGCCATCTCAAACGACGCGAGATGGTGACAGTAATTACCGCCCTATGCAAGTCAGTCAACGGCTCCGGTCTCATTCGCTCACCTCGCGCATCCCGACGATCCGCCCCTGTTCGTCACGCTCGATGATCTTGCGGATACTACGCGGACCCCCGCCCACCTCCTCCGGCATGGCTGGCGTCTGGGCGGCCTCCGCAAGCGGAAGAGAACCGAGGGGCACCATGTTGCCGGGCATGATCGGCACGTCGCCCCACTCCACCGGCTCATCACCGTCCCTCAATCGCAGCTCGTTGATGGTGACGCGTCCGCCCTTGAGCTTGATGTCGTCCACCTCTGCGGCGGTCTTCATCGAGTCCTGCAACGCAGCGATCCCGGCGTACCGCGCTACCAGCCGGAAGTCTGGTCCGTAGTCCGGCCTCACCAGCCACTCGTTGAGTTCCTGCGCGGTGGCGTCGAGCTGGTTGCGGATCGTCTCCCAGTCCTGTTGCGCTGCCTGATCAGCGTTCGTGTAGGTCGCCTTCTCGAAGTCCTTAAGGGTGATGGGGGAGACCTCGAACGCCCTCGCCACCTCGATCACACCCCAACGCATCAACTCCGTGAACTGGAGATCGACGTTCGTCATGGGCTTCGAGATGATCTCTAGCGCCTCCTCGAGGAAGTGCCATCTTGAAGCGTTGTCCGTGCCGATCCAGTTGTTCGTGATCTCCTCCTCGAGACGGGCCTTCTCAGCCGGCCCAATGTTCCCTTCCTTCGGGGCGATGAACCCCCCCGCCCCAATCCCCTGGTCGAAGTACCGCTGCTGGTAGCGCAGCGCCTCGAGATTCGTGTCCGCGGTAATGCGGATCGCTCCGATAGGGGTGAGCGATCGCATCGGGTTTCGGGGGTCAACGATGTGCCTGAACCAGATCGCGTCTTCTGGTGAGACCCTCTCCCGTTTCCCCGCAGCGGTCCAGTGTTCGAAGTATTCCGGTTCCCAGGGGCGGTCCTTCCGCGCATAGGCAACAGTCGCGGACCCATCCCAGACCTCGAACTCCCGCGGAGTCCTCAGTCCATCCCTCCGCTTGATCCAGAAGTGGTCCCCGTTGGTCAGCTTTCCGCGCTCGATCCCACCGATGCCCTGTTTGTAAGTCGTCGCGGCGTTGATCCTTGCCAGTGAAGCAAGGAGGGGGTGTGCCCAGGGCTCCTCTGTCGTCCCCACCAACCGCCATTCCCCACCCACCCGCTCCTGCAGGAGGAGCTGCGGACGGGTAATCGCCTGCTCCCTCCAGCGCACGGCAGCGAAGATCGCGGCGGTGGAAGCGACGATATCGGCATTCGATCGCTGCAACCTTCGGGACAAAGCCGAGTCCCTGAACTGCCCGAGGAGGTCCACCCCGTGACCCTCGAGGTCGCCGGCCTCGTTCACACCGACAATCCGTCTGGGGTCAAGCAGCGACATCACGCGGTCAAGCACTGTCATCGCCTACCCCCAGTCCGAGATACTTGCGCCATCGCCACACAAGATAGCGCGCCGCGTCGGGTGCGTTTGAAAAACGGTGATTGGCCGGGGAGGGATCAGGGAGTTCGTCGTACGTCCCGTCGGGGAGTTCCCGTGACATATACGCCTGAACGCTCTTGATGTAGACCTGGCATCGGGGGTGGACGAAGAACCGCCGCTGACCGTTCGCCTCGATCGCCGCACGCATCACGTTCTGCCCGTCCGTCAGTTGATGGAAGACCGACTTCCGTGACTCGGCCCGAATCCCGTGCTCGGTCAACTCGAAGCGGAAGTGCCCCGCCTCTGGTGATCCAGATGCCGACGGCCACACCGCGGGAGGTCGAGGGAATGCCCTCTTCCCCGCCCAGATCGTCTCCCACTCCTCGTACGTCGGGCCCTTGTAATCCGGCAGCAGAAGGATCTTCTTGACGCCCTCCCTGATCCAGTGCCGCTCAGCCTGGTGGTGCCCGGTGAGTTCGTCGAAAAGATAGAAGGCATTGCCTCTGAGCTGGAAGAACCCAAGCCAAGTATCGTCGTTGTAACCGGCGTCGTATCCCCACAGCACGGGAATCCCTGGGACGTACTCCGCTCGCTCCCCGATGTTCGCCTCCGAGAACCCGCCATAAATCAGCGAGCCGCGTTCCGGTCGCATATTGAGGACCTGCGTCTCAAAGGCGTCCTCGTCCATCCGGCGGTAAGTCGCCATCACATCTTCGACAGGGCGCCACCCATCAGCCCTCCCGGTATCTAGCCCCTTCGTGTACTTCGCGAGCGGCTGCGTGCAGTAGTAGGCGGCCTTATCTGACCGATCCACATGCTGAACGGCGGTATGCTGGCAGGTCTGAGGGATTGTGCACGGCATCACGGTTTCCCAGACGCAGAAGTTGAACACCCGCGCACCCCGGTTCGGTGCGTCGTCAAGTGCCTGCTGCATCAACCCGCCGCGCTTCTGTCGCGTCGAAGTGGTCACGAACTGCCCGACGTTCCCCGCCCCATCGGACATCGGAATCCCTCGAGCGTTCTGATACGGCTGCCGCTCCCCCGACTCCAACTCGTCCCATGACACGAGATGGGTGTGCGGACCCTGAGATTGCTTCTCCGTGCCCGGCAGAATCTCGATCTCCGACCCGTTCTTCCAGGTGGTTCGCTTCTTCCCCACCTCCGGCACCAGGGCTTTGATCACTGGAGCACTACAGAACCGCTCGAAGTGGGCATATGCACGCTTCGCCTGGTTCTCCACCGACCCGAAATGCGTCGTTGTGTGTCCCGGTTTCCAATACCCGTTCGCCGCGTGGAGCAAGGCAAGCAGCTCCGTCTTCCCCCCACCCCTCCCCCCAAGCACCAACGCCTCGTCTACCTCGTTGTTGAACAGCGCCCAGAACAAGTCCAGGGGCGCATCATGCCCGTCGCATACCGCCCTCGAGGGCAGCCGTACCCCGAACGTCGCCAGCAGCCAGGCGTTCAGCGCCGTCTTCGTCCGCGGTCTCGCTCCCACCTTCGGCTGCGCCCGCTTCTCCGCGGAACGCAACTTCACAACGAAAGTCTCGTATACCGAACCAGGCCGCTGCTCCCCCCACCGCAGCCAGTTCTCTACCGCCGCCCGCGTCACCCCAACCCGCAGCGCCGACTTCTCAATCCCCTCCCCAGCCGCCAAGAGCGCAACGAGTTCTGCCTCCACCAGGGGCAGTTTCGACGGCGCTCCCGTGCGGACTCCAGTGACCATCAGGTTCCTTGTTTTCCACTCTGACCGTGCCACTCCCCGAGTAGTTGGACGCTATGCGCATGAGCGCCCACATGCCCCGCTTCGCGTTGGCACCACGTGCGCCAACGGTGCCCATCCGGGTAAGTGGGCCACCCGAGTGCTCCGCACTTACGCGCCGCTTGCAGGAGGCGCGCCACGCTAGCCTCCTCGTCAGTCGGGTGACCGCTAGTAACCATCAGGGTCCCTCCTCGTTGGTTTTTGGCGTCTTGTAGCGCTCGG
>ERZ1292642.35-Hain-H14-01um-R1-35-length-69807-cov-26_pt1 | contig 31181 bp, 48 predicted proteins | sample MGYA00564403_ERZ1292642 | MGnify/ENA primary metagenome ERZ1292642 (study PRJEB36523, sample SAMEA6512643) | groundwater metagenome | collected 2019-01-09 | study: AquaDiva: Metagenomics assemblies of 32 groundwater samples
CACCCCCACCAGAGTACTGATTCCCCCTGAACTCGTGACCCGTGTCTTCACCCTTCTCAGTCTTGACAGGCTGGGCAGGCTTACGTTTTCCACGCCAGACAACATCACCGGCCTTCCATACATATTTTTCGGATGGGTCTATGTTCTTGACAGGGACAGATGCCATCAGCTACCTCTCTCCAGCAAACGTGCTCTCACGAACAGCTGAGGCTTTTCATCGGGCAGTTCCGGTCTTATGCGTTCATCCACATATGTTATCTCAAACTTGCTGTTTCTGGGAAGAATGAGCTCATACTCCGCTGCATGTTGGGAGAATGGGCTGACCAGGGCTCCCTGAGATCCTTTGGGGATCTCAAGCTCGAATCTGAAGTTTGATGCTGTTCCAGTCCCCGCCTCTAGCCCAGTGCTAACATAGCCCTTGTCTTCATACACATGACCAACCGCCTGTTGCGGATCATCCACAGACTGTTCCATCATGCCTGCTGATTTCTGACCCCGGTACACTACAATATCCTCCGGTATAGAGGTTCTCTCAAGGGCACTATCCATATTCCTGGAGATCTTGCCAAGATTGCCTGGTAGAGCCTGGCCTGCTCGAAGATCGTGATTGATGTCGAAGAAATCATCACCAGTATAAGCCCGAAGCGATGATTTCTCGGATTTGGATAAACCCTGCACCCATTCACTGGAATTATCCTGCACCCAGTTCTTTATCTCGGCCGGATCCCGGAATGTTCTGCCCCTTACATCCCCGGCCCCACCCCCAGTGTATTGATTGCCCCTGAACTCATGACCCGTGTCTTCACCCTTTGTTTTTACATCTGTGTCCCACTCAACATCCCCATCTTCCCAGGTGAACTTGTCCGGCTTACCCTTCTCGTTCTTGTAGTTTGCGACTTTCAGCCCCTTCTCCCGGTATTCCTTGTTCGATTGGCTGGGTGGGATGTAACGCACATTCAATATGTGTGTGCCATACTGCGGATCCTGACTGTAGCCTGTCACACGAAATTTACTATCCCTGGGCAGCAACACTTCAGTCTCCGACTCAAAGCTAGACATTCCATCCAGTGGTGCGCCGGGTGCACCAGCTGGAGCATCAATCACAAATCTCACTGGCGGCATCTTGTCGGAACGTCCAAACTGACTCAAGGATGTGCTCACAAAGCCACTATCTGTCAGCGTGTGTCCTACCGCATCTTGTGGGTTGTCAGAGTAAGGTCCCAGTGCAAACTGATTCGCTTGACGCACCAGCTCCATACGCTCCGGAAGGCTGGATTTGGCGAGTGCTGAATCCAACGCAGCTATGCGTCCCCTCAGTTCGGGAGAATCAAATGGAGCATCTTCATTGCGAAGCTGGGTGTTGATCTCATAATAGCTATCTGCGGTGTAGTTAGAGATGGCGTACATTTCATTAGGAGTCAGACCCATCCGCCAATCAGCCGACTTCTCCTCCGCATACTTCATCGCCGCGCCTTTGGACTCAGCCCGGTAGATTTTGCCGGTCTTGCCCACACCACCCTTTCCCTGGCCGGAGGCGCTCCACTGATTGCCGTGAAACTCATGACCTGCAGCGTCGCCCTTCAAAACAATGGAACGTTCCAGCACCCACAGAACATGTTCCAGCCGGCGAGTGGCTATGTCGGCCTTGGTAAGAGGCAGGTCCCAGGCAAACTTGCTACTGGCCGGAATATCTCCCTTGATTCTAGTGGCCAGTGAGAGCATCCCTAAGTTCTTTCCGCGCCAAGCCGATCTCCCGCAGCATCTTCTGGGCAGTCGCCTCAGACATAGAAAGGGAAAAATTGGGTGGCGGTAAATGTTGGGCAGATTTGGTCGATGCTCCAGCCGCTCCAGGCGGAGCACTGGGTTCTTGGGTTGGCTGGACATTAGGGCTGGACAGCGTGTTTTCAGGCTCTGTAGGCACCGTAGTGGTGTCCCCTTCCGACATCGGCTTCTCATCATCGGAAAGAGATCCCTCGGGGGTGGTATCTCCCTCCGGGGGGGTAAACTCTTTGGGCAGATCGTTGTTGTCCACCGCCATCTGCCTGGCTTCCAACGCAGTTATCAGCCCGCTGTCAATCATCGTCTTGAGAGCATTAGCCCGCGATCCCAGCACCCCAGCTTTCTTAGACTCGTCATCCAGATCCTTCTCAACAAACACAAAGGTGATGCCCTCCGGATACACCTTCTCATTGATTTCGTGTACCCACTGTTTGTTGCGGGCTGCCAAACCTTTGCCCTTTGCCTTTTCCGCCAGCACACGAGACTGGGTGCCAGTGCCAAGCCCCTGACCAGATAGCGGCTGTAGCTCCTGCTGGTCAATCCCAATCGCATCGGCATAGGCTGTGATTGCCAAATCAAACTCTTGCTTGCGCTCGAAACCATCCGGAAGTTCAGCCAACGGAATGCGATAGCCTTTCACCTCCTGACCCTGAAGCATCGGAACCACAACTGCGCCTTTGAAATACACCGCACCCCGTTCGGCCTGGTTCTCATCCGCCATCTGCATTGCTTGTTCCAGCATCTTACGATTGATGCCCGACACCATGTGCACTTCCTGGGGACGAGAGCCGGTGATCTTTTCGTTGATGTACCTCTCAATGGCTGCCATCTTGTATATATGGGTATATGCACTGGAGGCTGCGCACTCCCCAACTCCCAGCCACTCAGCGCCGGGGCTTGGCATATCGGTCAGGTTGAATACCTGGTATTCTAGCATCTCATGGTAGGCACCCTTGAGATCCCGATAGTAGATGGGCCTGGCGGGATCGCCTGTTCGGTGGCAGCGCAAACTGTCCAGATGCATCAGCCCCAGAATCCTGGACCCAACCGCGCTGCTGGCCCGTACGATCTCCCACCACTCGCCGTTATCGGTTGTCAGATAATCCCGCACCCCCTTACCAATAGCCTTGACCCAGCCTGCGCTGTCCAGTGTAAGCATCAGAGTCTGAGCACGCTTCAGCTTGGCTGGAAAGTCACCACTGGCCTCCCAAGACATGCTGGCAACTTTGGTGGTGGCAATCCGCACTGCACTGCCCCACAGACTTTCATGAAGAACGGTTGCCCGCAGCACTGCGTCTCTTTGTGTGCTCCAGTACGGCGGTGGATCGGGCGTGAGTGCTCCTACGACAGAACCGAACCCACCGAAAGCTGGGAGGCCGAAAAACAACACAGGCCCGCGCATATGCTCAAAGAGTTCAACGTCTTGTTGAGTCACGCTGTGCTGTACAACCTCACTAAATGGAGCAGTATCGATTGAGCGTCCGTTATTGCTTGCCATGCAATTTCCGCCTCAGGAATCCGCCCGGATGGACAGTCATGAGAAACTTCTCCCTTTCCCTATCCACTTCAAACTCCGGATGACGGGGCAGCCATTGTTCCAACGCTTCCCAGGGCCCTGTCCCCCAGCCGGGCTCCACTGGGTGGCCATTCAGATTGCTATCACACGCCACCAGGTAACAGCCCGGCGTCACCAATGCGCCAAACCTATCCATCTCGACAATCATTGCGGGGGTGTGATGGTCTGTGTCCAGAATGACCATCACACGATCGTTAGGCTGCAATAGATGGGTAACAAGCTGCACAGTGCGTGGGTCTGCAGTGTTGCCCTGCAGATACTGGATGCGTGGATGTCTTGGGTGGTGAGGATTCTCTGGCGTGTCTGGAGGGTTCAGTTTGTCTACACATATCACACGCCCTCGACCCAGCCTCTCGCACACCGATGCCAGGAACAGTGCTGTACCGCCCCAGGCTGTACCCGTTTCCACAACCACATCCGGCCTGGTGTCGAATATGATCTCCATGAACACCCACATATCAAGAGGGCACTGGCACGACTTGTATCCCAGCCAATGCGCCCGGGTGATAAGCTGCTTACTCCAGTACAGACGATGGAACGCGTCAACAATTTCGGATTCGGCCGGATTTAGTAATTGCTTCATTTCGGATTCACAAAGCCCTCAAACAGTGCGAAGGTGTCAGCAATCCCCTGCGCCATGTTGCCTTCATATCGAAAGCCCTTGCTTAGCAGCCGGCCTGGATCTGCACCATAGGACGCCTGAATTAGAGATGGAGTGCGCACTATGTCTACATCTGGACGGTGCTTTTGGATCTCTGAGATCACTGCCATCAGCTTCTCATTCTCAGTGACAACATTGAACACCGCACCCCCCGTGGTGAAGGGATTCAGGAGACTGAACAATATTGCATTTACGCAATCCTTCAGGTCCAGATAGGGACGGGTTTGCTCCTCTGCACCCTCCCACACCTGTAGAGGAACACCGATGGCTGCGCTATATACAAACTTGTTCACCACCGTGTGGAAACGCATACCTGGACTCGGCCCATAGATCGTCCCCAGCCTCAGCACTGTCCCACCCACATCTAATGCAGACTTCTCGCCGGCCAGCTTAGCTTCTGCATATGGGCTGGTTGGATGTAAATCAGTACTGGCCTCGTCCCCCATCCCGCTTCCATACACCCCAGCGGTAGAAACATACACCAGGGAAGACCCGGCTGCGGCGCAGCACTCGGCAACTGTTTGGGTTCCGTGGTAGTTGACATCCCAGTATTCCTGGGAGCGCTCAAAGGATAGCTCCGCGTGGGTCATCCCTGCCAGATGTACGGTGGTGTCAACCCCTGCCAGCAACCAGCGCAGCTTGTCAGCATCCCGAATGTCCCCTTTGTAAAATTTGTAGTGTACGCCTGTCCCCTGGGGGAGATTGAACAGCGAACAGTATCGTTCTGTAACCAGATTGTCGTAAATGATAACTTCTGAAACATAAGGGGTGCTGTAGGGTAGCTCCCTTATGAGCCGACTCCCAATATAGCCGCAGCCACCGGTGACTAGCACTTTCATGCCCTAATCACACTGGGGTAGGGAACGTGCGTGATAAACCGCCCGCCTTTGCTTACCCACTCCTGCTCTTTTTCCGCAATCTCCCGCAAATGGTTGTATGAAAGCAGTAAGGCATAGTCCGGGTCATCCTGACGGAATGCGGTTTCAGCAACAATTGGAATGTGAACACCCGGCATAAGCATACCAATCTTACCCGGTGTATTGTCCACCACATAAGGAATCCGGTGTTCCCCAATCCCACAATAGTTCAGTATGACCGTGCCTTTGGAGCTGGCTGCATAGCCTACAATCTTCTTGCCCTTTAGCCCATCCAACAGTTCCAACAGTGCCCCTCTGGAGGCTGCTGCCCGCTCCCCGAACTCTGCATATTCCTCGAACTGGGTGAGCTCAGCATCCCTCTCCAACAACAGTATTCCCCTCACTGAGTCCTCTACCCTATGCGCCCCCTCACGGCTGCCCCACACACGGAGGGAGCCGCCGTGGACTGGCTGGGGCTCCACACGGTATATCTCCCAGCCCCGGCTGCGGAAGAAGGCTGACAGGCTGTGTAGGCTGAAAAAGTAGACATGCTCATTGTAGATCTGGTCGTATGCATTGCTTTCTAGTATGTCAAGGATCCACGGATCCTCGAATATGAACACCCCGGCTGGCTCCAACAGCGCATCCAGCGCCTCTGCAAACCCATCCAGATCCTCGATGTGGCTCAGTACATTCCCACCCACCACCAGCTGAGCCCTACCCCACCTCTCGACAATCCGTTGGGCAATATCCTTGTCGAAAAATGAACGCTCGATGTGCAGCCCCTTGTTTTCCGCCGCATCTGCCACACCCCCACTCGGCTCGACTCCGATGACTGAATCCACCTGCCCCACCAGCTTCTCCAACAGCGCACCGTCGTTGCAGCCAATCTCTACAATGGGACCTGAACTAAACAACATTTCGCCAATTTGAGCTGCCAGCTGGCTCCAGTGCTCATCCATAACGCTCGATGTGGATGAATAGTATGCGTAGTTGTCATGGAATACCTGATCCCTGGGCCACACCTCCATCAGCTGGGACATATTGCACTTGTTACATACCCCCACTACAGTGTGTAACCGAGGCTCTGCATCTTCCCCGTGGGAAGGATAGACAAACGCATTGGCCATAGGCATTTCACCTAAGTCCAAATACTCCCGCACCTCACCATTGTTGCAGGCCCGGCAGATCATAGCTCAGTACCTCACCAGCAAGTACCCAGCACTTCCTGGAATCCAAGCATCTCGCCAATGTACTTACCAGCCCGCGCCGACGCACCTTCCTTCATAGCCCTGTTCAGAGCGGCCCGGAGAATTGCTTCATTCCCCCCGGCCATGTCGAATAGACGCCAAACAAACATCTTCTCCAGCTTGTACTTGTCCGCCAGCTCAGAGATTACATCATACTTGGCGCGCACTGAACTGTTCAACATTTTGCAATTCCTTTAAGCATCTCATTTTCAGTATACCAGTGATGCAGCAATATCACGGCCCAGCCCGAGTGGCCCAGCCCTCTAGCAGAGGATAGTGCCTTCTCCGATCTAACTAAACTGTAGTCCGACAAAGTGTAGACATCCTCCGCAAATGGAAAGGGTAGTGCCCAGTTTTCGACTAATGTCCGAATTGCCCGAATTCTTGCCTTGTCGCCGGGTATTGCCATCTTCAGTAGCCCTGTCGAGCACCTTGCCCCACCCAGGCAATGGAAGAAATTATTTCGCAAAGTCGATGTATCCGATATTTCCAGGAATGCCTGACTATAGATAAGAACCTTACCCCCATCCTGGGTTCATGGTAGTTAGTTTCAATCGCTAGATCGGCGGCACGTTGAAATGTCATACAACACATCTCTACACCCATACGATTGCCTCACCCACCCCACTGTACACCCCCACGGCGCCGCGATTGCCTCCGCCAGCCGTCTTCGCATATTGGTCATCCCGCACCCAAGAATCGTTGGGATGCAAATTATTGATTTGCCGCTGGTCAACCTGCAGCATACAGATTCTCCCGGCAACGGCTGACTGCCATTGAAAGTGCCCTCGCAGCATCGATCTTGAGCTTCTCCGACCGCTTCACCATTCGAAGACGCTTGTCTTCCGGGTCAACCTTACGATCCGCATTGTGTAAGTGCTCGGCCAGGATGTCCTCCCCGCCGTGGGCAACCTGTTTGTTGAAGATGAGATCCAACAATTCTCTGTCAGCCCCTTGGACTTCCTTGCCCTGGCTAAACTCCGCGGCCCAAATGCCCTCATCCATAAGCAGCCTGGCCGCATAGCGTAATTCAGTGGGGTCGTAGCAAAACTGGATGAGATTGTATTCCTTAGCAAGCCGGCGCAGTTCCCTCATTGGACCGGGAGATTCCTCATTCCCATCGAAATCTATTTGCTGGCCTGGCACCGACTGCCAAGTCTGGACATAGCGTATGGCTACATCCCCCTTGTCGGCTCTGGCCGGATCGGGGTGCATGGTTACTCCCACCAACGCGAAGCAATCGCTCGGACTGTCCTTCCGCCCGGTGGCAGCGTCCCCCGCCACTATCAAGGGCTCACGCGCATGCAAAGCTGGGAGATCTTCCTTGAGCCTGGCCCAAAGCTCCATATTGGGCAGATAGGACTCACCCCCGGTGCTCTGAAACGCTTCTAGATCACTTTCAGGGTATTCTTGGCGGTCCAGTGCCGTGGACAATGCCTCACGTGCTACCTGCGCCCGCCACTCATCTGTACGGGTTGGTCGAGCCCTCCAGCTAAGAAAGATTGCTTTGAAATTGTTGAGTAGATTTTTGGCATCATTCCACAGGGAGTGGAATAGATTGTCTTCGCCGTTAGCGGTGCTTATGATAAACAGCTGACCACCGCCGTCAATTGTGGGCTTGAGTGCGGTGTATATCTCCCTCCCCCAGGCCATGAAGGCAAACTCATCCAAGATGGCTAGACTACACGTGAATGAACGTCCTGCACCCTTAGTGGCTGCCCGACTAATAACTCGACTATTGTTACCCCACTCCAGTTCTCCCTCATTATCGGTGGTCAATTTGCGAATTTCCCGCATCCACTCTGGGAGACGGGTATACATAATTCTGAAGCGGCGCACTAGCTCATAAGCATCGTCTTCAGTCTTAGAGAACAATAGCACAACCCGCCCGGCCCTTGTAAGGCACAGCCACAAACCATAAGCGCACGCCAGCCAGGTAACTCCGATTTGTCGAGCTTTGAGGAAAATTATCAGTTTGTCTGAAAGCATCCTGGCCAACGCCTCAACTTGGGCTGGCCACAATTTGAATGGGACTGTAACTATCCCCAGACTCGCCTCACCCACGCTGTGTGGCTCGTCGATGACAACGTGTTCGTTGATAAAATGGTAGGAGCTCTTCTCACAAGCACTCCATTCGGCTTCCCGGCCTACTGCGCCCGCCAGCTGACGTCGCTCAACCAGTCGCTCAGCCGCTTGGAGCTGAATCTGATTCGCCAGCATCCGGGCTGCTATTTGTAATGCCGAGGATCTGTTGAGCTTCTGCGATGACTTGGGCTTCATCGAGCTGATTTTGCGCCGCATATTCTCGCCAATTTTCGTTGGTCCAATCCTCTGTCTTATCCGGAGCGTCTAAGCCTAACAGCTTGGCTATACGCTCTGTCCACTTCACCAATGCAGCCTGTAGTCGAGCGTCGTGTGTTTTGACCCAACGCCCATAAACTTCCGACCTTTGCTCCTGAGCGTATGTTAGCTCACGACTTACCCAATCACCTATTGTTGCCGTGGCTGACTCATACCACTTCTTCTTCAGATACTGTATGTCACCATCGACCGTTTGCTGAGCCCAACCAGTTTCATCTGCTATTTCCTGTTGGGTCATGCCGGAATGATATAAGCGAGCAACATTCGCCCGGCGCTCAGCTAGCTTGAGCTTCAGTTCACCGTGATATCGAGATCTTGGACCTCTTGCCATTGTCTATGCGCAGCCTCTCCGAATATTATAGTTCCTTTTGGATTGTAAGACAAGGAGTGGTCTATTAGACATGTTTACTCACTATTCCAACAGAAACAAAAGTGTTCCCTCCACACCCAAAACACTACCGACCACTATCCCCAATATCGGCTGGTGGGTGGAGGTTGCCAGGCTGGAGATGAGGATTCCCAGGATCAGCAAATATAGACCCAGCCTATGTTGTAATTTCATGTTAGCTTCTCCTATCCAACCTTATCCGAAATTCCCCCTACCGTACTTAGATGGATTGTCTTGGACTTTCTGAACAGCTGTACTCAAAGTAGATGTCATCCTGTCCGAAACAATTTTGTGTCCAACACCCAACTTTGGAAACTTCCGTTCAAATTCAGCCCGATCGTGTCTGAGAGACTCAGCTGCCTGTTGACCCCGGAGCCAGTAGCCAACTGCGAAGCCCGTCCAACCGGCTATGATTGCTGTCAAAAGAACTGCTGTACTAACCATAATGCTGCTAAATGTCGTTGTTTCCATCACTCCTCTCCTGTTTGTCCTGGCGGAGCTTCGGGCTCCAGTAAGGATGCCCAATACGCATCCCTCTGATTTTGTGCTCGATAGGCTATTTCCAAGCGGTGGGCAAGTACATCCACCGCCTGTTCAAGAAAGCTGATTTGGGTGTCCACAAACATGAGCTGCATGGCCGTTTCAGACCAGATGGAAAGCTCAGACATGAGTGCTTCCATCCGCTCACGATTTTGCCTGAATGTTGGGAGAACTAGAGTGTTGTCCATCGAAGTTGTTTCACCTTCAATCCTCTACTGTAGTCGTATGATCCCGTAGGAAGCTGCTACGTCCAGCCTGTTGTCCAGCTTTGTGAATAATTTCAGCAGCTCTTTTAGACGCTGCACATCATCAGAACCGATGGCATTCGTTTTGCCGGCATTGGCTATGCGCCCATGTAAAATGTCGGCAATCAGCTTGCAATCCTCTGAGTCAAGTTCACCTAGTATCCTATTCATTTTGTTTCAGCTCTGTTCTATCCCCGTCAGAGAAGGACACTCCGCCCTTCCTGGGCATATAGTGTTCTTTGATGCGCACAATCCCGCACCTTGTGCAGACATCAAAGTACTCGGCAGTGAACCCAAAGGTGAGACCATCCTCGAAAGCACTCACTTCATCCAGTGGCACCCACTTGTGTATGTGTATTTCCATCTTTACAGTCTTTGTGCTAGTTCGATTAGATAGTTCAATGTCCCGCGTATGGCCCCAAAATATTGGCTAACCAACCTTCAACAACTTTACGTTCGTGGGGAAGCAGAATAAGAACAAAATAGTTTTCAGCATACCAACTCCAGGTATTCAGATGTCCGGGCTGAGCTGCGGTCGCAAGCCAATCTGTCACCATCTCCCTCAAATAAACATTGGGGACGGAATCAGCAAGCAGCCAATACTCCCAATGATGCTTGTTGCGAGCCAGGTGTAACCAAAAAGAATCTTCGAAGCCCGGTGTGCTGTGATCGTAGGACAGTTCTTTTCCTACCCGCAAAGCCCTGGCATGGGGAATAAATTCATCTGGCAGAAATTTGCTCCAATCGTGCAAGATCCTGAGCCCAAGTGGAAGGTGGGTCAGCTTGCCCAGCTTGAAAAACACCCACTTGTGTTCAAGCACAAGAATGAAATACTTGAACATTAGCTATCCTTTCAGCCCTTCCCAGATTTCCTCAACTTCTTCATTTGACTCTTCTGCCGGCTCTTCTTCCTGTTTTTCATAGGAGTCGCCTAGCCAGTTGGCAACCTTGCGTTCTCCCTTCTGCCAGTCTTCCCACTTCACAAGAGCACCATACCGCTCAGCCACCTTCACCTCAGTGGCAAACGGTAGATTGAAAATGTCTTCACATTCCATTACCTTTGCAATGCGTGGTGCCAGCTCCGGCAGAACTTCTTCCTTCAACAGAAATACCCACTCGTCGTGAACCGGAATGACCAGCCGGCCTGCGCCTGCAAACTCCCCTTCCAACAATGCCTGGCAGCGCAGCCCTGCCACCTTCAATAATTCAGCACTTCCTCCCTGCACAAGGGCATTAGCCCCTTTGTACATGTAGGATTCTTCATTCTCACGCCACAGCTTACCATTCCAGTACTTGAGATATCCGTATTGTTTACAGTATGCGATTGTCTCTTTCAGGAAAGGCATTACACGTGGAAATTTGGCTCTGTATTGGTCGGCTATGCGGAAAGCCTCTTCTCGGGTGGTGTTGAGACGGTGCTCCAAGCTGCCAGCTGTCATGCCGTAAATCAGTCCGAATGCGATTGTCTTGCTCCACTCGCGGTGAACCGGGTCACGCACCCCCCACACTGCTTCCGCAATGTCCGCGTGTATGTCCCTTCTAGCGCGGAGGGATTCCATCATAAAAGGCTCTTTGGCTAAAATCGCAAACATGCGCATTTCCTGTTGCTTATAATCTGTCGAGTCAAACAAATAGCCTGGCGGTGCCTTGATTGCTAGACGCAGCTTGAACTCGTCTTGGCGTGTAAAATCACCAGAATAGACCTGAGTGTGTGCCCGGCCTCTCACATCTGATGGCATATTCTGCACATTGGGCTCACCCGCCGACAGTCTATGCGTGCGAGTACGGGACTGATTCAAGCTGGTGTGCAGCAGATTCCCATCCATCAGATATGTCCACAGCTCCAACACATCCAACATCTTGTCAGTCTCCCGAAGCTCTGCCACCAGTGGACCTAGCGGGTGTTTGGCCTTTTCCATAAGAATGAAGGAATTGGTCATTGTCTTGTTGTACATACCGCGATCAGCAAAACGACTCCGGTCTACCCCGTCCGCATCCGCATAGGGATTGATCGGCCTTGCCACACCCATCTTGTCATATAATATTCTGGACATCAGCTGAGGTGAGCGCCAGTTCCAAGATTTACCGCCGTTGGATAGATTCCACAGTTCCGACTGCTTCTCATCCTGTCGTTTTTTCATGAATGCGCGGGAGTGCTCGATATACTCCAAATCCATGGGCACGCCATCGCGCTCCATGCGCTGTAACAGACCGGTGTAGCGCATATCCTCCAACAACACCGACCACAAGCCGTGCTTATTCACCACTGGTGTGAGCGCACGTGCCAATTCGTAGGTAACTCTACAGTCATTAATACAGTAGACTGCCGCTGTGGCCAGCCGAACATTAGACATGTGTCTGCGATCGCCGCCCAGGGCACCCAGGTGAGTGCGTTTGGAGTCAGTGCCCAGATACACCTTCTCGACATCGCCCAAACGTTTTGATTGCCGGGAATCGTCCAAATGTGCCATGTGCGCGGTATCGTAAATCTGCCAGGGCATGCGCCAAAGCTCCAGCGCCTGGAAGTTGGCATCGAACTTGATGTTGTGGGCCAGTGCCACCGTGCCGGGAACAGAAGAGATCTTGTACAGATTGTCCCGAACAGCCTCCCACCTGGCCGGAGTGTCGGTAATGATGCAGCCCTCCAGATGCCCACCCTCAGCCCGTGGGCAGTAAATGCCCATCATTATCTGCCGATCTCTCCACCAGTGCAGGCCTGCGGTCTCAACGTCGAAAGCCATCGTCTTACCGGCGCAGCGCAGTATAGCGTCCGGCTCGATGAACAGATGTTGCTCATCGTCGAATGAAAAACTCAAGTTATGGCCAATTTCCAAAGGTTCCCGGCGCTTTTTACCCATGTTTCACCAGTTGCACAACAACAACTCTTGTACTTTGGCAACTTTGCCCTTATTTGAGTATCCGTTGGCATGGTTGGCTGAACGACCAGATGTGGTGGTGCTACGCTCTACCCTCCAGCCCTTGTACCACTCATCCAAACGTGAATCTTCCTGCGCACTCAGAGCTACACGACCCTGTATACTGTTCAGCAGCTGGGCCAGCTTTGCATGTTCTTCCTCCCCCATCTCCAGCTTATATCCTCCCCCGGCTAGATAGGGTGGATCGGCATAGAACAGGGTGTTGGGTGAATCATAGCGCAATATTACTGAATGCGCATCCTCTTGTTCCAGCTGTACATTCCGAAGACGTTCCGCCACCTGTTCAAGCTCCGACAGCCGGCTCCACCAGCGCTGTACGCTCAAGCTTCTACCCGAATGAGGATTGACGGTGTAGCTCCAGCTGTGGGAACTTAGCTGCTTCAATCGGGCATTACGCGATTGCCTGATGAGAACATAGAAACGTCGGGCCCGTTCCAGCGTATCTTCGGTTGGTTCCAAAGCCAATTTGAACTCCGCCCGGCTGTGCGGTGTCAGCTGTATGAGATTGACAAGATCTTCAGTGCGTTCTCTCAGCACCTGAAAGAAATTCACCACATCTCCCTCTAAATCGTTGAATGTCTCAATACCGCTGGGTGCACGATTTAGCAAAACAGCTGCAGAACCTCCATACGGCTCCACAAAGTGTTTGCACTCCGGCAGAAGAGGTAGCAACCAATTGAGGTGGCTATACTTCCCACCATAATAGGCAAAGGCCATTAGATGTCTCTTGTTCATTCAGCCCTATTCCGTGCGCAACCTTTGCACTTCCCTGCCTTGCGATATTTGTACAGAATCAAATACTTTCCGCACTTGCATTTGGGGATCTTCCTGTACCATTTGAACATAGCCGCGCTAATTCCACCTTGTCGTTTCACCGCAGGTACTTTGCGTCTCACAGCCAGATCATCCCAGCAACAACAGCTGAATAAAACAACACCCACGCAGCTATCCAGCCCCAGTAGATTTTCCTATACAGCTCCCAACCCCAAAAGGCATTGAACAGGGAGAACAGCCCCATCCAGCAAACCATTACAATTCCTGCCGTTATGACATTGTACATGTTTTCACCCTCTCGACAGCAGCCCGGTAATATGCGGGATCGTTCTCAATCCCAATGTAATTACACCCCGCATCCCACGCAGCTATCGCACTCGTTCCCACCCCCATGAATGGATCCAACACAACATCACCCGGATTGGAGCTAGCTAACAACATCCGATCGAACAGTGCCCTCGGCTTTTGAGTGGGGTGAAGCTTCTTCCCATCCGGCCCTAGCAGCCGTTCTTTGCCCCGGCACACTGGAAAGTACCAATCGCTTCTCATCTGTTTGCCGCCATTCGATTCTTTCAAAGCGGTATAGTTGAATGTGTACTTCCCCGGCTTCTTGGTTTTACCGCTTTGAGCCCAAATTATGTTCTCATGCGCATAAGTGAATCTCACACCCATAAGCTGAGGCATCGGATTGGCTTTCACCCATATAATTTCATTCAAGATGTGATAGCCCATAAACTGCATAAGATGACCTACCAAATAGACATTCCATTGCATTCCCATCACCCAGATGGTGCCCCGCTCTGTAAGGGTGGCACGCGCCGATCTGAGCCAAGAATCGGTGAATGTCTCCATCTCAATCCGACTTCTGTTATCCCACTTTTCATTCCACCCATCGGTGGTTTTCCCCTTTCCACCCGGTCTTTTCAGCTTGGGACGTGGTCCTAGATTGTAGGGAGGATCGGTGGTGACAACATCTATGCTTTCCGACTCCAGCGCTGGCAACAGCAACAACGCATCCCCCAGCACCAGTGTGCACAGCCCGATCTGTCGGCACTCTACATAGGAATCTAGTGGCCAGCTATCCCAAATCATCTTTGAAAGCGCTCCGGCCACTTACACGGTCTATCAAAGGATGCTCCAAAGTGGCAATCCTTCATCCCTGGCACTTCCCACGGCGGACACACAAACCTACGCAGACCTGGCGACAGCTGCTCACGCATCTGATCCAGAACGCTGTCCCATTCCCCCTCGCCGTCCCCGGTATGTTGTGCCTGACAGCAGTATCGTTTCCGAGCGATACCTGACAACGCGCTGAGACTGTAACCTGCAAACATGTTAGTGAGCACATTGTGCGGCAACACTCCCCGCGCATCTTGGATGGGCACGCCTGCTTCAATCAGATCGCCGTAGGTTTTGAACGCATCCAAGCTGCTCTCAATATACATGTTTCGGCTCTGTGCACTGGCCCAGATATCTGGACTAACTAGCACACCCGCGCTACGTTTGTCCGCGAATCGAAGACTTTCCTGGACAAAGGATGCTCCCACCCTCGTGCGCACCGCTTGATGTGTCCAAGCCCGACTAACATTCTGAATCAACCAAGAGGTGTGGACAAACTCCAACGGTGTCTGAAGCTGGGTGCGCTGGATCTGATCCAACATCTTCTGTTCTTCTTCCACATCGATGTACTCGGAGTACACCTGGGTATAGCCCCGCGTGACAATCGCCAGGGTGGATTCCGCCTCTTCTGTTATGCTTAGAAGCGCCACCTTTGCCACCGGCGGAAGGTGAAATGTCACTGTGAACGACTGACCGCCAGACTTCACCCCAAACTCAAATTCCCCTCTCATGTTTATCTCTCCCTGGCTAAAACTGGGTGCCTAATGACCAATTATGCAGCCCTAGTGCACCCTAATGCATCTAGGCAAGCTGCCTGTACAAAGCTATGGTGTACTAACCATTGGGCCAATGCTCCAGCTCCTCCACGTGTAGCAGCTATAAAGGCATAACTTCGGACTTTGCCCCAGGTGGATCTAGCCATTCGAATATGTGTTGTTTCGTATGACAGCTTGCACACAGAAATTCAATATTATCGAATGCATTATTCAGAGTGTTGCCATCCTTGTGATGCCTATCTATTCTTGCTTCTTGGGCTGTGACGCCGCAACACTTGCAAGGGAGTGGAACTGGATACAATTTCTGCGCACGCTGACGACCAGCTGCTTGGGACGCCGAATTTCCCTGAAACACCCTATCAAATATTGCTCTGCACTGCTCCTCTGTGCGTTTTTTTCCTGTGACTGCCTTGCTGATTTTTGTACGTGTCTCATAAGAGACTTTATGCCCTTTGTGTCTTTCACTCATCTTCTTTCTTGTCTCAGAAGACACCTCCTTCACTCTTATGCATACCCCTATAGGCATGTAGCAGCTCCCAGCTAAATTCTTTATGTTTATTTTGTATCTAATCTTGAAATAAGTTTCACAAAATATCCCAACATATCTAAAGTGTCCAGAACAACATAGTGGTAGTGGCGTCCCTTTTCCACCAGCCGCGGATTGGTGTGTGAGAGGGTGCGCACTTCCTGGGCAATCTCAATTCCAGCCTGTTTCCACATAGCCAGCTCCACACCCATGTTGGTAACGTGGTATCCCATGTGAGACATGTAGATGTCCTTTCGGCGCATCCCCTTCCCTCGCACCGCCAGCCAGTTGTCCGGCAAATTGCCGCGATATTTTATGAGCTCTACTTCAAACGGTCCCAATTGATAGCAGAAAGCTAAATCCGCCTTATTGGTAACCGGCACTCCAAACACAGTTCCCTCGGCTTCAACCGTATCGTATACCCAATCCGTTACACCTAGTCTGACATATCTCTCGACAATCTCCGGTATGCCAGGCCCTGCGTGCCAGGCTAACTGCTCAAAACGAGGCAACTGCATGTGTTCAGCCATTTCCCTGATTCTTCCTTCCCGCCGTGCGTTTTCTCTTCTCCATCCGTACTGCCATTCTCTTATGTCTTTTCCAATTATCCGCCATAAGGGATAACCACACCACTCAGGTAAAAGTGGCGCTTCTTTTCTGACAGCAGCCAGACGATGAATTCCGCCAGAACTTCCGGCTCGATCTCTTCGCCGGTGACAAGACCGTTCGCCTGATACTGCTTAGCAAATTCAGGTGTCCAGCCGCGCACCTCCAGAACCTTCTGTTCTATGTATTTCGACATGCCAGTGCCTCGCATCTTACCCGGCGCAATCCCAAACACCGTTATGCCCTTGTCTTTAGTGAGCTCACGCGCCATTTGTAGGGTCAGCATGTGAGCAGCTGCCTTGCTACTGTTGTATGCCGCCGAGGCTCGCATAGGTGTCCAAGCCGCATTCGATGTGACATTGCACACCGTTCCACATCTTTCCGCCAATTGGGGAATCAGCTGCTGGGTTAGCAAAAATGGGGCAGTTACATTAACTGCAAACACATCTGACCAATCCGCAAGACCCGTGTCTTCTAGCCAGGCATTGTAGTTCAAACCCGCATTATTCACCAGACAATCTATGCCGTCTGGATGGCCCATAGCAAACTCAACCGACCTGCGCATGTTAGATGCGTTGCGCAAATCGGTTGGAATGTACAACGCACCGTTGTCAGAAGCTGGAGGCTTGATATCCAGATTGAACACCTGTTTGCCAGCCTCCGACAGCTGTCGGGCAATCTCAAGGCCCAATCCCCCACTAGCACCGGTCACAAGATAACTGCGCATCTTATTCTCCCTTCCCAGCCACATTACCCTCATTCAGAAATATGAGAAAGATAGCAGAATAATTCAGAAGATCGATTCCAATATCACGCATCACCTTCTTCTTGTCCCCCCAATTAGATGGGTCTTTCGGAAGATCATTGACCAGGAAACGAAGGCGCTTGCTGTTGGCCCGCAGATTGAGCACTGCCCCCAACATTCCAAACTCTGAGATAGAATCCCCGTATTCCCTGTTTTTGCGCTCAAACAAAGCACTAGCTTCATCACATATCATGCTATGCTGAGCTACAAGGTTGGCCATTCTTTCTTCCCTTGCAACCCCTAACGTCTGAAAATCTGTAATTTGAATTGACGCATCTTCGTCATCCTGCTGAGCCTGCAAAGCTCTGTAAACTTGAACAGCCTTTTCCCTGTCTTTGAAGTGCTCACGTTTACCTTTCATTTCAGATCCTTCCTTTGCTTTCATCTTTCTCGCTCTCCCGGCAATCACCAACCCAATCCCAATCAGCATAATCCGGATATGTTTTTACCCTCCTTACACAGCCATACTGGGCTACTGCCTCATTGTATGTTTGCGCCCGCACCATCACTGGGATGCCGTTGACCGCCGCTCGAATCGTCAAAACAGGCTCATCCTCCAGCAACAACACCTTGTTGTTCTTCTGCTGCATGCGGATCAACTCCAGAATTCGCTCATCTCTACCAAACAAGATGGCGTCCGGCTCCAGCTTCAGATTCCGCAGCCAATCCATTGTATCCAGCCCCACCCTGTGGATCTGCTCCGCAGGCCGTGCTGTCGCTACAAGAACGAAAGTACCTCGGGACTGCTCATCCCGGATAAGCTGCAACCAGTCCGGATAGGCCGGCAGTTCAGCATAACCTCCTTCGCTTTCGAATTGGGTCTTCAGCCTCATGTATTCTTGGTATGGAATTTGCCCATCCAGATCCATGTTTAGACTCTTCCAAACACGCTCCTGATAGCCATTCTTAGCCAGCCAATTCCCGAATCCGGCCTGAAAGTCAGCGCCGGTGCCATCTAGATCGGTGACAATAACATTACGGCCTGCCGGTGGAGCCCACTCTTGGGCGAAACGTTTCTCCAGCAGCTGGCCCTTTTGGTATGCCAGATCCAGCAGATCTTCCGGACTAAATCCCTGCTCTTGGGCCAGTGAGATGAGATATTTCAGCACATCGGCCAACTCAATCCCAACATCCCTCTTGTTGACCGGGTTGGTGTACTTCCGGTGACGTTTCCATTGAAGCGCCCTCAACACCTCATCGATTTCCCCGATAAGGCCCAACAGATACGTCTCAGACCATTCTATACCGACAGGCCGTATCATTTTCACTTTCAGATTATATTCTTTTTGTTGCTGCCAGACATCCCACAGCGCGGAACCTATGCTCCATGCAATGTTTTTCATTCTAAGTAGCTCCTCACTCTTTCATAGGTGTCGTGAGAGAGCATTTTATGATCCCAACATGCCCACCTTCCGACCGGAATAATGTTGGATGATAGGTATTCAGGAACTGGGACTGGTTGCTGACGCGGACCTAGATCCCGTAATCTGATCTCCCGGACAGTGCCTCGAAATAGCGAAAAGTTGACTTCATCTCGAATTGTAGAATTTGGAGAATAGCCCGGAAATTCCAAAGTACGTCTGCCCATTGAATCGGTGAGCCGAATCCAATCGTCCTTCAGGCTCCCACTGTACAGCACCCTCGGCCCCAAGTCATTGTAAGGCACTCCAACAAGACAAGGAATAGATCCACACACCCGGTGCTGTGAATGGCACTCTAGTGGAAATGTATGAAAAATCCAATCAAAGAGGCCGCCGTAGCTCAGCAACTCGACGTCGTTCAGCTTCTTCACATCGATGTGAACACCATTCCATACACGCGCTAATTCAACGGAGGAATACCAATCCGCCGTATATTCTTTGTCGGGAAAGCTGGTGTGTAGAATACGACCCCACTGTTTGACTGAATATGAATCGGCATTACCCCTTCTAGAGATACGCACCTTCATCGGAACCGCACCGGCCTGTAGACTTTCCGGTAGGTGGTGGATGAAAAACGCCCCAGCCTGGGTAAAATGTGGTGGCTTCTCACCCCAAACATAGGGATTGATTCCCAGATCCTTGCAGGCCTGTACAGCGAAAGCTGCGCTGGGCCCGGTGCCCAAAATCAGCACTTTAGGTTTCGTAGCCATATTGAATTGCAATCTGACTAGCTAGACGTTCCTCCGGCAAAAGCCCGAAGTCCGGTTGACCCGATGCATGCTCAACTTGGAAAGAATCCAGTTGGTGCAGGCTCTTGCCCATCTCTTGCAGAGAACACCTGAAAGATTCCACCCACTGTAGCCACTCGACAGCCACATCTGTATTCGGAATAATTGCCAGATACAGCCTGTCCGAATTGTCGGCCTCAATCACCACTTTCATCGAGACCGACCAGCTATTACCGGATCCGTGCTGAATGTCATCCCAATCAAAGCTGTGACTGTTGTGCTGTTCATAGGTTGCCCAGCCCAACCCATTGGGCCCCAACACCAGTGCAAGAATCTTATCACCCACCTTACCACCTCTTCCCAAAGGTGAGCCAAAACGCTTGGCCACTTCTAGTGCGCCATACATAGCCACAGCCCTGGCACTGAACGAGTGTGCCTGATTTCCGAACAGCCCCAATCCTGTGAATCGTTGTTCGGTGGCACTTAGGGCATTTCACTAGGCACCAGCTCTGCCGCGTTTAGATCTTCAGCGCTGGCAATCTTTTCGCCAGCAAATGTTAGCTGTCCTGGAATAACATTGCCCAGCTCACGAATTTTCTGTTTGATGACATCTTTCCGCATCTGATCGTGAAGATTGAGCCAGCCCCAACGCGCAATCCAGGCCGGTTTGACATCACGACTGACATACACCGCCAGCTCTAAGCCTTTGGTGTCTTCTCCAGTCAATCTGTGCCAAGCATCCAACATATCTTCGCGACGTGCGAACACAAACTGAAGTGTATACATGATTCACCTATTCATAATCGCTATCCCGCACCAGCCGAAGATAGGTGTAGCCCGTGGGACTGCCGTTGAACAGCCCGGCTGCCGCCTTATTGGGCCAGGAACGCTTCTGATTTCCACCGCCGCAAGGTGTCATCTGCTGGAAGTAGACCTTACCCTCAATCACATCCACCACCTCAACCGTCCTACCCATACAACGGTTGCTGTGCCACAGCTGGCCCCGCGCTGGCGCTGGCTGTCTAGAAAGCAATCTTTCCATTTTCGACATCCTTACCGTTGACGGGTGGTGTAGGCATTTTCATATGTGCTTGTTCGCCTATGAGGGATAATTCCATCTCCGCCAACTTTACATAAGCTGGGTCAAAGTGCAGATAGAAAAGATTGCCAGCATCGGCCATACGCTGCTTAGCAAGCCGGCCCACAAGCAAATTGGGTGTAACTTCGACAGACTGCCCTGCCAATTCCACTGTGTGTTTCATTGCACTACGTTTGCGTGTGAGCCAAGGCCTCCACCAACCGAACAGCTTGTCTGCGACTTGTTCCAGCGCTGAGCTCCACTGGCAATCAGCGATGTCTGGAATGTGGTCATCTCGCTTGTCAACACCACGAGAGGCCTGTACGCCAACATTGATGGGTGCTCCGACAGTCAGCGCCAACTCTTTGCTCAGTATGATTGCTTCTGACACCTGCTCTAACCGCTCTGCAGCCTTTTGGGAGGGCACAATCTGTATATAATCCAGCAGAATAAGCGCAGGTTTGATGTCAAACTCTGTGCCCATTGCGGATATGGCTGCATATAGATTAGGCACGCTAAAATCAACCTTTTTTGCCTGACGCTCACTCCGCCCAATCACCCAAATGGGCAACTTAGTGCGCCAGAAATACCTGGCCATGAAATCCTTGTCAGGGACAAGTCCTTCTGCATAGTCCCTGTTAGACCAGGGTGCCTCTGCCATAAACATAGCTTCCATCTCTTCAACACTGTTTTCAAGGGTAATGTAGACTACGCATTGGGGTTCAGCCGGTGGCTGTTCCACAATCTGCTTGGCAGTACGTATCGCCAGATAAGCAAGGATACTACTTTTTCCATGTCCAGGCCGTGCGATGTGACCAACAACATTACCTGAACGCTGAGGGATCAGCACTTTGTCGATGGATGGCACACCGAATGTTATGCCAGGCTCACGTTGCACCCGAACCTGGTACTCCGCCATAAGGTTGGCGCTTTCCAACGGTGTGAAGAAGTAATCCGAGGGATTTACGGGAGGTTTGTTAGCCATGTCGAATAACTATACTCCGGTATTGTTCAGTTCAACCTTAAAAGATTGAACGTATTTATTGAACATCTTTACCAGGCTTTTTGTAGATCATCCGTAGGTTGTTCGGCGAACTGTTTGATTGTACCAAGGATCTCGTCCCAGCGTGGAGGGCTGTAATCCTTGCGCCAACTGGTATGCTTTCGCCAAGCACTGTCTTCGCCAGTATAACAACGCAGCACTTGTTCGCCGGTATAACCTGCCTTGCGAAGCTTCTTTGCCCAGCCAAACAATTTAGATCTGTCCAGCTGAAAGTCCTTCACCATAGCTTCAGAAAGAGCCATAGCCATATCGTATAGCATAGGATCTCTTCCGTTGGTTTCTATTCCAGGTAATGTTGGCTGATGTTTTTCAGCCACATCCGTTATATTATTACGGATACTCTTTGATACCTTTCTCTTGGTAGTAGTATTAGTTGTAGTATTAGTAGTGTCCCCACGTCCAGGAATCAACTGACTGCGCCCGGCGACGTCACCGGACTCATGTGTACGCAGTTTGGTGGTAATTCTGAATAGTACTGCGGGAACAATCTCAACATACTGGACCTTCAGATTGTAGCCACTTTCTTCAGACCTTACATTCCTATATTCTCTGGTTATGGCCCCCAGATCTTTTTCCAGATATTTCAACGCGTGGCGAATAGCATCCTCACTCAAACCGAACTTTTCTGACAGCACCTTGACGCTGATCTGTAGCTTGTCTGCTTTGAATTTCTTGTAATAACCCGTGAATTCTCCCCTGTCCTCATCCCGCACATCTATGGGTCTGTACCAATATACAATTTCAGATAAGACTGTAATCGCCTCAAAGTATGGAATGTTGAATGATTTCCCTGCGAGCTTTCCCTTGCCTTTCACCAGTCGCCTAATGTTACCGTACCAAGCATTGGGTACAACATTACCAGTGATGTGTATTTCAAGCATCTTCAGAACAGGACTGTCTTCTGAATCTATGGAATAGCCTTTCATCACACTCTCCTAGCCATGTGCATTAGATCCAAAAAGCCACTCTTGCCCATACCGTATCTTATGGCTGAATTATCAATCTTGCGAGATAGTGGCACCAGCCGACACTTACCTTTCAGCAGAGCACCATACCGTTTGACAGCCGCATCATAGCCGGACTTGTCCAGCTTGCCTATGTCCTTATCCAGCGCCAGGAACACCTCCGAGAACTGTCCCAGCGCCTGGATGAGCGATCCAGCCGGAGATTGGCTGGGCATTCCGACAATCTGTATAGTCTTGTCCAACAAATTGTACATTACAATGGCTTTTTTTGATCCCTCAACAACAATGACAGGGCCCGACAACCGGCCCTGCTCCGCATAGAATGCCGCTGCCGGGAGATCTGGCTCTTGGCGGTATTTGCCTCCGCCGTTGGCTGGCAGTTCCGTGAGACGGTATTGTACATTCACCAGCTTGTTGTCTATCGGATCTCGTATTGGGATGACATAGGCTGGACTCTCGAATAACAACTCATCCTGTCCTTGGAACAGCTTTTTGTCGCAGTAGCCGAGATTGTACTGTTCAATGGCCCAGTCCGGAATACCTTGGGAATGCCAGTAGTCCAGCTGAGGCTGCCCCATATTGTGCCAGCTAATCAGAAGACCTGCCCGGAAGCCACTTTGCCAATCAGCCAGACGCTCTGCTCGACGTTGTTTCTCTTCTTCTTCGGTTTTTTGGAGGTGTTTCTCGCGGTATGCTCGCTCGGTTGGGGAGAGATCCTTCAGGCTGAGCAGCCAGCCTTTAGTGCCGCAGACCCGGCAGATGTAATTGCCCTCCTGCCAAACAATCAGCCGGTCGTCTCCCTCTCTACAAACAGGGCAGGAGCCTGACCACGTCTTGGAACCTTTCTTGAGTTTTATTCCCCACTTCTGAAATGCTAGATGAACGATGTCGGTGCTGAATGAGGGTGTCATGTTCCTTCTACTTTCTTGATCTCACCAACATTTCTTCTTTCTTGATCCACTTCCTGTTAGAGCCCTGAATTGTGTATGTTGGTGTAATTATATCTACATAGGCAAACTGGCGATATATTTCTTCCAAAACTGGAGCCCGGTCGTATGATAGCACCCAGCTGTGTTTGTTGCGCAGTATGTTTGAAAGCTGGATATGCTGCGCATGGTTCATGCTTACATCATACAGCTGACTCCCCTTTACATAGTATGGAGGATCCAAATAAAGTGTACCACTGGCATAAGATGCTGTAAAGAGCGCATCTTGATTGGTAACGATTGTCCTACCCATCAAGATGCGGTGAGCTGCTAATATTTCACCTGACAGCTTATCGGGATGATATCTACAGTTTACTTTCCAGCGTCCAGCTTGTTTTTTACCCCCAATAGGTCCACAATGTAAAATACCGCTGAAAGCTGTTCTGTTGAGAAAGATGGCATGATAGGCTTTGTCCAGGCGGCTGTCTGGCTTTGTTTCTTGTATTGAGTAGAATAAGTCCACAGTCGGTACTGTTTGCATACGTTTCAGCAATGCGTCTAGCTCTTCACCGCCACCGGCTACAACTGACCAAAATGAGGCTATGCGTGGATCTAAATCATTCAAAAATAGGCTGTGATGGGGATTGTCTTTAGCAAACGCAAGTGCCACACTCCCCCCACCCACAAAACAGTCGAAAAACACATTAGAACTGAAAGCGAGTCTGTTTAAGTGTGGCAATATTATTTTCAGCTGCTTTGTTTTTGCTCCAGGATATCTGAAAATGGTCATCCAGTTTCCTTTCTATGTCAACCATATAGATTGCCTTTTTTATTCCAGCTAGGTGTGCTTTGCGAGGCTCCGAAAAGAGGTTGTGTTGGTGCAACACTTGTACTGGCAGTATGCAGCAAATTCTAACATACTTTGAGTGTCTTAGCAAACACATACCTGCAAAAATGTCATAATGATTCGCATCTACACTGAAGATTGGATCTCGGTTGGGATTGTACTGGAAAATCCAGCTAGCTGGGTTATTGTCGCACCCTTTCGCTGTAACACGCAATGTACCATTTACAATGAGATCTGGGGAGTAACTTCTTTCATGCAACTCATATCTCGTTGTATCGGGTAATGTGCAAACACCTCCAGTTGAATTCACATATTCATAGAATGCAAATTCACACAGTTTCCCCATCCCAGTTTGTCTTCTAACATTCTCCGCATTAGTCTGATTTCTTTCAACATAGCTGTTAGTTGCTTTTGTAGCAAAGTTATCTGCATCTTTGAGCCATTTATAGATGTCAACAACTATCCAACTTGGTGGGAACTTCATTGCAGTCTCCCTGTATTTTGCTTAGTTGCTTTGCGTTCTGGGCCTGCGCACCCGCCGGAGGTCTGCTGTGGAACGTTTGTGTCTGGCATCTATCTTTTCAAAGCTTCTCCTGGCGGACTCATAGTGTTCTATTGCCATAAGTGTTGTCTCTGACATTTCAGCAACTTCGTCATCTGTCAGAACACTCATTGCAATCTGCCGTCCCGCGCTGGTTTCCCTTTGTCCCGGTGTCATTGCATCCAGCTGTTCTTCGCTGACACCTTGGAGAAATTCTATTACAATTTCTTGAAATGTTTCATCCGCTGCGCGTTCAATTTCTTCATCGGTTGGTTCTAGTGGCTGTGACATTGTTTTTTCCTTGTAGCGTGCCTGCAAACTCAACAAAATACCCCTCACAGGCAGTGAGAAGACGGCTGGTCGGTTGGCACCTAATTCCCTCCCTGGTAAGGGAATATAAACCAACCGGCTTCTCACTGCCCACGAGGGGCTCACCAGGGGACTGTAAGGGCAGCCACGCCCTCAAGGTTCTCTCTTGTTATTGAGAACAAAACTAATTATACTCTCTATCCACAGAAAAGACAAGGAATGCCTGCCATTGAAAGCCAGTTTCAGCATTGGTGGGAATTAGTGGGATATGCAGTACCCACCCATATTAGGGTACAGGGTGTACAGCCTGCGCCATGCTCCGCGTGTTCTAATTGCATTTTGGTCAGCCCGCATCCCACTATTACCCATATTCCAAAATCATCGTTTTCGGGCTACGAACAGTCTTTTCCGACCTAGCTCGATATCTATGTTTGCCCACAGACAAGCCAGCTCCATGTTCTCTCGCGCTAGAACAAGACTCCATTCGTAGTCCACCAGGTCGGCTATCAGATTCCACTCTGGCGCACTGGGTGGCAGTGTTGCAAGGTACTCGTTCAGACTCTTGTCAGCTTCGTGTGTCTTGCTTTTCATATTGCACCCGCCTCAGTTCCCTAGATACTGCCAGCCGTCGCAGTATCTCAGACTAACTGCATAGTCTTCAGCATTGACAAAAGCTACCACCCCTGGAGCAATCCCAATATCGTTTACGCTGTTATTCTGTCCATAGGTACTCCAAGAGCAGCTACCCACTCCACTGGGTGAGCGCCATCTGCCCGGTGCAATGTCCACGCCCACCAGATAATACCCTGCCGAGTGTACACCGGTCAGATCATATCCTGCTTCAGCTGGCGGCTGGGTCGGAATCTCTGTTACAGCTGCCACCGGTATTGCGGTAGGTACTGCCAGCTGAGGGGACTGTGATGTACTGAACGCTTGCACCAAAGTGGGTGCTGGCGTCCATTCAGAAGTTACAACAATTCGAATAGGCTCAGGCTGCCGGAGTGGTGCGTTCATTTCTCCAACGAAATAAGCAGCCGCTCCAAACAACAGACAGCTGAACGAAAGTCCTGCCAGCCCCATCCCGATAGCTCCAATCCATCCAAATTTGCTCATTGCCCTAACATCCTTTCTGCGATATCCCAACCCCCGTTATACAGGTTTGGGCATTACTCGATTCTACACATGCCCTAGCTGGAGCGCTGGCCACGCTCCAAGCAGTTCTAGCTGCCACACTACCAATCCTTTCCGTGACCCAGGTACACGGAAATGACATCGCAGGCTTCAGCCAGCGAGTAGCACACTTCCACCCGGTATCCCTGTGCACGCAGTGCGTCAATCACCTCAAGCTGGGTGGCACTAGGTTTGTTGGGTTTCACCTTCAGCTCCAAGTATAGACCGTGCTCTGGCGGAATGGCAATCGGCAGAAACAGATCCGGAATGCCCGGCTTGACCCCCTCGGCTTTTAGACGACCTGCAACCCTGGGGTGGCGGTGACCACCATTGGGAATGGCGTGAAGAAGAGACAGGCGTGGGTCTTCCTTGGAGTGCCACCCGGCCCATTGCATAAGAGCGACTTGCATGATATGCTCAGACTCTTGTCTCATGTGCGCGTCTCCTGAGACAAGGTGACTGTTACAGGAAGCACAAGCCAATCCGGTGGATCAGGCAAGGTGCCGCTCGGCAGGTGGATGACCAATTCAACTTGCTCAGTTCCCTCAGCCTTGCCCACTGACCAAACCTTTGCGCCGGCAATCTTGACGCGCTGGCCGTGGGCAGCTTTCTTCTGCTCGAAGTGGTTCTGCACAAGCTGCTGTACTTGCCAAGCCTTCAAGGAACCTTCTCGCCATTGGTCATAGTACGGCTGTTCAAGCTTGCGCGGCAGCCGGCCCATTGCAAACAGGGACAAATAGCCGTCGGAGTCCAATTTGGGCTGCTCACCTTCAAACAGATCAGCGTGGCGAGAAACAGCCCGTGCCATAAATTTAGAATTACGGCCCCAGGCCTCATTCAACACATTCAGCGCCTGGCGACTTTTTCTCTGCTGGAATGCTAGAAGAGCCATTCCGCGCATAGAATCTGCACCCACCCCAATCAACAGCTGGGCCCGCTCATACAGTGAAATCATTTCTTGTTCACTCATTGTCTTCTCCCTGTTTAGCGTAGTGTTCCGTAAGTACATTTTGGGCTTGGGCAAAGTCCTTTGCCTCAAACTGTTTGAATCCTGCCCCTTTCAGCACATTCATCATACGATGCCACGCTCCCTTATCCGTGGATTCATAGAAGCCGCTGCCTACAGCCCAATCCCGCAGCCGGTGCCAGGTTCCTATGTCCTGAATCCAACCGACCACCTTATTCCCCCCATTGCCAGGCTTGTGGTGTGCTACGGCTGGAGGGATTGGAGCGGTGGTCAGCGTAGTCGGCTCTGCGACGCCGGAACTTGTCTCAGTGCGGACAATCACAGCCTCGGAAGGGAATTCTTCGAAGCTGGGCTGAATTGTTGCCTTCTCGACAACCTCTTTGGCATATTCAATCTCACCCTCTTCGATTTCACCCTCCAGCCCTAGATCCACATCCAACACCGGCTCTGGTGAGGGCAGCAGATCCATTGTCGGCAAAATGGTCTGCTTCAGCTGCTTGAGCATATCACCCACCCAAACCGGATCTGCCTCCAGGGAAAGTAGCCACTTCTTCCGACGCACCCGCTTGCCATCTTTGCCAGGAGTTGAAATTTCGGAAGGCTTGCGTTTCAGCAGGAAGGTGAGTCCGGTCAGGCGTCCGTTGGCTAGCCACTTGTACCATTCCAGCTGGCCACTTAGATTGGCGACATCCCAAGCTGAACTGGTGTGTACAATCAGGCATGCCAGTCGTTTTAGCTCAGGCACAATCACTTTCAGCCGGCCTGTTCTTGAACAGAACACCGGCTTCGCCAGGCCCTTGCTGGTGATGTATGTGGTGACTGGCTTGCCGCCGCAAAGAACTTTCTCACCCGTTTCGACGTTGTGCCAATCCCGCACCAACACTTCACCGGTGCTGGGAGAACGTGCCCACTGGACATACTCTCCATCGCACCTGTGCAAAAGGGTGCTGGCAACGTATGCCTCTTGCCAGCACTCGAAAAATCTCTCGATGTCATTGAACGGAAGAACAATGCGAATTTGTTGGGGCTGTTCGCCGTAGATCTGGCGGAACTGCAGGGCAGTCTCATGCTCACCCTCGTCAAATTCTGCCCGAAAGTGATCCAAATCTACTCCGATGCGGGTTGTAGGGCCCTCGCCTGTTGCGGGTGCACCCTTGCGAATGTGCCCAATCACTGGGAATGACAAACCCCTATCCGTAAGACCTTTTATCATTTCACCCTCCCTTGCTCCACTCCACGTCGTCCTCTCCCCAAAGAAATTTCGAGGCCCTCTTCACATCCTCGGCGCTCGGCTTCAGTTCAGCCGGCGCCAATTCCGGATATGCGGCTGCTGCCTCACGAGCATCCCGGGCATCTTTCTCACGCTGAATCCGAACGTGCTCCTGGGTGACAAAACCTCTGGGTTTGCATCCGCGGGGACATTCCACTAACCAATCACGCTGCTCCTCATTCCACCTCTCAACCAATGCCCCCCAACACACTGAGCAATAAAATTCTCGCACCAGCGTGGCATTGCTGTATTTCTTATTTCTGTTCATGAGTGATCTCCGTAGTGTAATTCTCCCACTGTTTTCCACCCAGACTCTCTTCCAGGCTGGAACTGTAGCTGTTGACACGATCCAACAGACGGACAAGCCCGATTGCCGCTATAAAGCCTAGTACAAACCAAATGATTTTCATCTAACGCACCCTCTCAGGCTTTCCAAAACTGTATTCAATCCTTGGTAGAGTTCAACCTTGGACTGCCAGCCCAATTCAGCAGCCGCTTTCTTCCCGCTGAGTGCGGTGATGTGAACTTCACCCACCCTCGCTGGCTCGAATTGCGGTTGAAGAGTGTAGCCGGTCAATTCAGCCAGCCACTTGTACAACGTGTTCACTCTTGTTCCGATTCCACTGCCCAGGCAATAGATTCCTGAACCTTTGTTCAGTGCCAAAACATTGGCACAAGCTATGTCCCACACGTGAACAAAATCCCGAGTCTGTTCGCCGTCCCCATAAATTGTAACCGGCTGATTCAACGACATTGTGCCTGCAAAGATCGCTACCACTCCTGCCTCACCGTCGGGATTCTGCCGTGGTCCATACATATTTGGATAGCGGAAAGCCACCCACTCCATGCCGTACAAATCAGCATAGAGCTGGCAGTACTGTTCCCCGACATGCTTGGACAGCCCGTATTGGCAGATTGGGTACACCGGGTGATCTTCATCGTAGGGCTGGTACAATGGAATCCCGTACAGCGGCCCACCGGTGGATGCAAAAATGAACTTTCGCACCCCAATCTTCCTACCCCACTCCAGCATATTCACAGTGCCTTCGATGTTGTTTCGGGCATCGAATTGCGGCTCTAGGATAGATCTTCTGGCATCCATCTGAGCCGCGTGGTGGATAATCACCTCAGGCTGGAATTTTGTCCACTCGGGTTTAGCTGAGCGGCTGCAAATGTCTCCCCTGAAAAACTCCACACCGATTGGAATGTTGTGCAGCTTGCCAGTAGACAGGTTGTCCAGCGCTGCGACTTTGTGGCCTTCCTGTAGCAGCTCATCTGCAACGTGGGAGCCAATAAACCCAGCTCCACCGGTGACAAGAACTTTCATTGTGGGTGCTTCCTTTCTGAATACAGGACGAACAGGATGCGAAACACATTGAGCAGTAACAAAGGCCACACTAATGCTGCAAGCAGACACACTGCAACGAGGACAGTCCAACCCAGCATAGTTGAAAGGTGCGGATCAGTTCTGGCCGGCTGTTCCGTGATTGCATAATTCAATGCAAACAGCACTATCCCCACAAAACAGTATGTTAGCACAATTTGATTTACCATCTATTTATCTCCTTCCCCACTTCCATCTCCCGGAATTGCCACCCAATCGTTCAAAGTACCGGTCACTCCCGAATCCTTGACCAGACGACAAGTGCCGAAGCTGTAGAAATGAGCAAAGGAATCAAAGTCCTCGGTCAGTCGACGACCCAGTTCTACTCGTTCCAGCGCCTCCGCGTGCGTGGGATACGGCCCCAACAACAGGCCGTATCGTCCCGCATCAGCCAGGCTGACAAAATAGTCACCCGGCTGGGTGTCGGGGCTGCCAGGCCCAAATTCAGCGCTGTAAGTGTGGGTGGGGCGAAATTTAGGCATTCCCACTCTCCTCATACACTGCCACATACACCGCCTTCACGAAGAAGGGCTCTCCACCGCCGTCGGGCTGGACACGCACCCGATAGCCGTACTTCCCGACCATCTCGATCAGGAGTTGGTCACTGGGATTCTGGTGGAGAAGACTAAATTGGTCCAGCCTGCGGGCAAATTTGTCCTTCCCGTGCCAGGTAACCACCCCGGATATCCCCAGATGCTTGAAGCCATTCACCACCTTCACCCTACGGCCAGCGGATGGACGCTCTTTGTCGCATCGATCGGCCAGCTCTTGCCTGGCTGCTTTGTTGGCATATAGGTCAATCATTGTGGTCTTCCGTGTATCCTACTTAGGAATCTAGCCCCGATGCGCCTGTCAGGCTAGCCCCTTCCAACTTGGCACCACGCAGGTTGGCTCTGGACAGGTTGGCCCCGGTCAGGTTGGCCTGGCTCAGGTTGGCATCGGTCAGGTTGGACCAGTTCAGGTTGGCACTGAACAAATCAGCACCGGTCAGATCGGCACCGAACAGATTGGCATCGCACAGATTGGCCTGGATCAGGCTGGCTTTGGTCAGGTCGGCCTTGGTCAGGTTGGCTCTGGACAGGTCGGCACCGTACAGGTTGGCTCTGGACAGATTGGCCCCGAACAGATTGGCATCGCACAGGTCGGCACTGAACAGATTGACATCGCACAGATTGGCCTGGATCAGGCCGGCTCTGGTCAGGTTGGCCTTGGACAGGTCGGCCTTGGTCAGGTTGGCTCTGTTCAGGTCGGCTCTGTTCAGGTTGGCTCTGGACAGATTGGCCCCGAACAGATTGGCATCGCACAGGTCGGCA
>ERZ1292642.93-Hain-H14-01um-R1-93-length-50617-cov-8_pt2 | contig 31099 bp, 45 predicted proteins | sample MGYA00564403_ERZ1292642 | MGnify/ENA primary metagenome ERZ1292642 (study PRJEB36523, sample SAMEA6512643) | groundwater metagenome | collected 2019-01-09 | study: AquaDiva: Metagenomics assemblies of 32 groundwater samples
GAAAGAACTGGCTCCAGTCAAGCTGCGAGACAGCGACCAGAGACCGTAGGCAATAAACCCCCTGGAGGGAAAAAGCCTTCCGCTGGTCGGAAGCGCTTAAAGAGAAAAAGAAAAACCTAATTCTCCCTTGAAAGGGGTTTACAATGGCACAATATACTGACAAGCTGGAGCGTACCGGCACCAGCAGGACCGCCCGCGAACTGCCGGAAACGGTGGCGCAGGAGGTCCTTGCTGACGTGTACGAGGGCTCCGCTGCGCTTAAGCTTGGCCGCGTTCAGCGGTTGGCTGCGTATCAGCACCGAATTCCGGTGCTGTCGGCGTTCGCGTCGGCTTACTGGCAGCAAGGTGCTAGCCAGGCGGCAAAGGACACCGCACAGAAGCAAACCAGTAAGCTTGAGTGGGACAACGTCAATTTAGGCGTCCTGGCATCGTAAGGTGCCAGTAAACATCGCACTGTATCGGTGAACCCCGCCCTTTAAACAGGGGAATACCGAGGCAACCCGTACCGGGGAGTCCGTAGAGACTACACGTGTGACAACCTTCAAAGATCCGATTAGCCGGTATAGCTAATCGGGGCTGAGGTTGAAGATATAGTCCGGTCTGCATCGATGGTAAAGATGCAGAGGTAGGCAGAAATGATCTACCCCGCGTTTCGACGCGAGTAACAATTCGCTACATCACTCCCGATGAGCTTGCGGTTCTGGTTCCGGTCCCGGACGCTTGGGTCGCGGACTCGAACATCAGCTTCGAGGAAGTCAAGACCGAGATCAAGCGAGCGTTTGCGAAGGCCATTGACCAGGCGATTTTCTTCGGCGATGGTAGCCCACCGGCTGGTTTCTCTGGCCCGGTTGGCGGTCTTGTTGGCGGCGCGGTAAGCGCCGGTAACTTCACCACGATCGGCACTACACTCGAAGGCTCCATCAACGACATCGCGCTTGACTTGGCGAACGTCGCGCAGGATCTGGAGAACGATGGTTATGAGACCACGGGCTGGGCGGCTAAGCGAGGCTTCCACTGGAGGCTGAACAAGATGCGTTCCACCACAGGCGAGAGCGTTTACACGCCCCCGTCTAAGGATGGCCCTGGCACGATCTATTCGGAGGCGTTCTACTCTGTCGGCAACGGCGCGTGGGACAACACCGAAGCTCTTGCCATGACTGGTGACTGGGACAAGCTGCGTATTGGTATTCGTCAGGACATCACATTCAGCGTCCACGCTGACGGTGTTATTACTGATGGTGCTGGTGGCGTGGTCTACAACGCGATGCAGGAAGACGGCAAGGTGCTTAGGTGCGTTATGCGCCTCGGGTACGCTGTGCCGAACCCTGTGAAGGCACTGGGTGGCACGTTCCCGTCAATGAACTAGGCGGCTCGACATTGTAAAGTGTCGATGAAAATTGCGCTGTATCGGTGAACCTCTCCAGTTTTTAAAGGGGAATACCGAGGCAACCCGTACCGGGGAGTCCGTAGAGACTAGACGCGCGACAACCTTGAAAGATTGAAACAGCCGGTATTGTTGTTTCAAGCTAAGGTTGATGGTATAGTCCGGTCTGCATCGATGGTAAAGATGCAGAGGCAGGCAGAAATGACTTGCCCCATGTCATTCTTGACGTGAGTAACAAATCGTTGGTGTGTTGCGCCCAGTTGGAGCATCGTAATCGATCTTGTAGTTGATAGATTGTAACTGATCTTGCAACTACTGGAAAGAACGCAAGTAAGCGGCAGCCCTGTCGAGGATGGCAGGGTTGTCGCCAGCGTTCCCTAGCATTTTATTGCAGTTTGCACAAAGCAAAGAACGTATGCGGACACAGTTCTCTCGTGACAGATCCCGTCTGACACGATCGTTCCGTGCGGAAGTTTGGACCTCCCTCACGTGCCCTGCTCAGTAAGCATACCACGGACCGGAGCCTGGCGATCTGCGTGCGTCAGGCTCCGCTGGCAAGATCACGCAAGCTTCGAGGTATGCTGCGCTGTAGAGGGTGGCAGCATACCTCGAACACACCTCTACAGATTGGAAACGCACCGGTTGAAGCTGTGTAAAAAATGCGGCGAGAAAAAGCCGCTTGAATCATTCTCTAAGGATAAACAAAGCAAAGACGGTAAGCAGTGGTGCTGTAAAGTGTGTGATATTACTCGTCGCTTAGAGCATCGGGTAGCTAATCCTGACCAACTGCGAGCTACTAGGCTGGCAGGGTACTCTATGACTATTAACGACTATAGTAGTCTTTTTGTTAAGCAGAATGGTCAATGCGCTATCTGCTATATGCCTAGCGATAGCAATTTTCATGTTGACCACGACCACGCTTGTTGTTCCGGGCCAAAAAGCTGTGGGGTGTGTGTTAGAGGGTTACTGTGTACTCGCTGTAACCTCATGCTCGGTATCGCAAAAGACTCTGTTAGCGTGTTGCGCGCAGGTGCGCGTTATCTAGAGGCATCAACATGAAGATACTCGGGTATTTTGACTACTACCCGGGATCGGGTCATAACGGGGGAGCCGAGATAACCGCTCACGCGATACTGTTAGCGCTAAAAAATGCTGGTCATACAGTAGATGTGCTTATGGCTAGTCCTTTTCCCACCGGCGAAGAGAGCTATGTAATAGATGGCATCCGGGTGCAGCGATTCGGCTCGAAGCGAGACCCTGAGCTGTACTTTCACCACTACGACTTGATCGTCACACAGCTAGGAACGAGCCAGAGGGCTTGGTACTTAGGTGTCCGCGATGGCATACCGACGCTGCAACTGAGCCACAACTACAATGAGTACAGCCGACATATCGCCAAGTACTGCGACCATCTTGTCATCAACAGCGAGTATGCTCAAACAGCCATCGACGTAAACAAGCCGATGACCGTAGTGTATCCGATAGTGGACCCTAACGCCTATAAGGTCCAGAGTACTGGACAGTATATAGCTATGGTGAACATGTCTGACGGCACCTTGCCGTGGTACTGCAAGGGGGCTGGCACGTTCTATCGTCTAGCTGAGCACTTCCCAGACCAAGAGTTTTTGGCGGTAGAGGGCGCGCACGGCGTGCAGGACATCCGGGAGATGTCCAATGTCACGGTGTGGCCGCAACAAGCGGATATTCGTCAGGTTTACCATTGCTCTAAAGCGGTGCTCATGCCAAGCAAGTACGTGGAGTCTTTCGGTCGCATCAGCGTCGAAGCTGCCGCGTCTGGCATCCCAAGTCTCGTCTCCGATTTACCAGGTCCTCGTGAAGCAGGCACTGCTTATGAGTACCTAGACCCCGAGGATAGCGCAGCTTGGGTGGCTGCATTGGCGAGACTCCTAACCGACCCGTACGCGGGCGACTTAGCCCAAGCACAATCCGAAAAGCTGTGGAAGATAACGCAAGGCCAGATCGAGACTCTTCTTCGAGAGGTGGGCAGCCTGTGACTAACGCTGTAACGTCCAAAACTCTCAAAGGAAGCGAGGTGATCCTACATTCAGCCCCCGGCGGGCCGCATGCGGGAATAGAAAGGAGGAGAGATGGCCAATCTTGTGACTGTCGATGACATCGAAAATGCGATAGGTAGACCGCCGGCAAACGCGGCTGAGACAGCGAAATGGGGATATTACATCGGCAGCATCTCGTCATTTGTCAATAACTACGTAGATGTGTCTTTCGAGAACCTCGTTGGTGACACTGTGCGTCTCAGCGCTGACTACTACGGGATAGTTACGCTGCCAGGCGGACCTGTCTCCACTGTCACCCTTGTTGCTAACTGGGAGACAGCCACAGAGGTGGCGAGCTACTACAACGGCCTTGACAGGGTCACGGGGCTCGACCCCCTAGCCGTTGTCGACGTCACCTACGACCACGGCTATGAGGTAGTGCCTAGCGACATAGTGTATCTCGTCACCGACGCCATCGTGTCTGTCCTCGGCTTGAGCGCTGGCACAGGCGCTCTGAAATCACTTACCGTAGGAGACGTCACTGAAACCTATGCCGATGGCACGGGGGCTGTCGTCGTGCGGCTTAGCAGGTCGACCCTAGACAAGTACTGCAATAACGAGTACACGATGCATCTCGGCGGGACGCCAGGTTTTGGCTCGGCGTCTACGCTGCCGCTGCTGTAGGGAGGTGAGCGCATGGCGATCCTAGGCAGCGACAGCTTCTATGTTGTGCGCGCTGTGTTTGTCGTTGACTCCGTCGATCTAAGTGAGCATGAGGACTGGGCTAATGCCACTCAAACACTTGTGACATCTGCGAATGTTCAGCCGTTCCCGGTGTCCACCATCAGCAGCAAAGAAGAGAATCGCGATAGAAGCTTCGAGCAGACTCTCCTCCGGATATACGCCCCCGCTGCCACGGATGTGCGTTACACAGACAGGATTCTTTTTGATGGGGTCACCTACGACGTTTTCGGAAACCCCAACGAGTGGCGAACATTCTCTGGGGCTAAACATCACCTTGCGTTCCTAGTGAGGTTAAGAAGTGGGTAGTAGAAAACACCCGAGGCGGGTGTTGTCCATTGAGCAAGAGAAGTATATACAGCAGTCGCGAGAGTCAGCCCCTCGATTAGCAACACGCTTCGGAGTTAGTGAGACTACAATACGTAATGTGCGTAGCGACAGCACTGATAAGCGGCCGTGTGGTTTTGAGCAGTGCACAAACAAGTATTATGCGCGTGGTTTGTGTAGAGGGCATTATCGCCAACAGCATAGCGGAAAGACCCTTAAACCACTAAAGCGGTTCAAGGTCTACGAGGATGAGCGTGAGGTTGTAACTGCCGAGTATGTTGCAAAAGCAAAAGACAATCAGTTACGGATAAAGTTTGGACTCTCGCAAGAGAAGTACGATCAGATGCTAGAAGCACAGAACGGTGTTTGTTTTCTATGCGAGGGTGTTAATGAAAACGGACGTGCTCTTGCTGTCGACCATGATCATTCTTGCTGCCCGGGGTTAAAGAGTTGCGGGAATTGTGTGCGGTGGCTGCTTTGCAGTAGCTGTAATTTTGGCTTAGGTAACTTCAACGATGACCCTAAGCTTCTTCGTAAGGCGGCAGAAGCTCTTGAAGATCGGGAGGGCTAGTCATGGCGACAGTCAACATGGACTCCTCGAAGCTAGAAGCGATGATCTGGGCCAGCCAAGATCTGGACAGGTACGTGGAGAATAGGGCGCAGGAGATAAACAAAGCCGCTGCTGCTGTCTTCACGGCCGAGGAGAAAAAAGGCAACGAGTGGCGCACATCCGAGACTACTCCGCCTAAGTATCTCGCCTCGTTCAAAACACGAAAAAACAGGCTCGCCCAAGGACGCTATTCCTGGCTGGCGATTAACGATGACCCCGCAGCGCTCTGGGTGGAGGTCGGCGCGCACGCCGGTGGCAAGACTCTCGTACTCAAGTACAGGCCATTCGGCAGGGCGCTGGATCTTGTGCGAGTCAGATAGGAGGTGCGCTAGTGTGGAACGACACTGAGTTCCTACTCTCAGGCAGCCCGGAAGCGGCTGTGGTGGACATTCTCACAAACGACACCCCCGAGCTTCTCGGTTCCGCAATTATATCCACGAACATGAAAGGGTTTGTCCCTTACCAGCGTCGCATCGTCGTTAGCCAAGAAGGCGGAGTAAAGGTGTGGCCGAAGATAGACAGACCAAGAATAGACATTGATGTGTATGGTGAGAGCCGGACTCCCACTGAATTGATGGCCGACATTGTCATCGCGTCCCTGCGTAGAGCGCAAGGGTACAACGGCAAGGGGCTAGTTATCACGGATATAGAAGTAGAGGTCGGAAAGACCCGAGTGCCGGATCCTCTGCAGGAGACGCCGAGATACTTCTTATCTGTGCGATTAACGACTGTTCCAAATGGCGTGCCATTAGTGCTGCCATCCTAACAATCGAAAGGAAATAGCCTAAATGGCAAATAACGCTAATCAAGTCCGGCTTGCACCTCGTGGAAAGGTCTATGTCGGGCCGACCGGGACCGTGCTCCCGACAAACGCGACAATGGCGATTGACGCTGGTTTTAAGGAACTAGGGTACATTGATGAGCAAGGCGTATCAATGACCCCAGATGTGGGCTTAAAGGACATAATGATGTGGCAATCGGCTAGCGCTGTGAAGACCACTCTTGACACTGTGAAGTTCTCGATTAAGTTCAACATGGGCCAGGTTAACTTCACCACGTGGGGACTGTACTTCTTCAACACCACGGTCGTTAACGTTTTTGGTGGCGCTTCACTTACCATCCCCTCGGACCCCGGTTCGCAGGAGCGGGCGGCTGTCATCGAGTGGACAGACGACGAGGAAGATGTTTCTCGTCTGGTCATTCCGACTGCTGTTCTCGATAAGCGTGACGCTCTGAAGCTGGTGCGTAAGGATGCTCAGATCCTCGGCGTCGAGCTTCGTGTTTTGGATACGTCTGGGACATTGGCGTACATTTACAGCGATAACCCAGACATGGTCCCGGCTAGCTAAGTTCGAGTTGACACATGGACATTTTTGTGTTATAATGGTAGACGTAAGCGCTTCGAGGGTGAGGGGCTTTGGCCCCTCGCCTTCCTGGAGCACACTTCTATCGAAAAGAGCACATATATGTTTAAATGCGACACTTGTGGCGAAATGTTCGAGTACAAAAAGGGTCGGCTTATGCTCTGTGAGGCATGTAAAGCAAACCGTCATAGAGAACGGTCTCGTAAGAGTATGCAGAAGCGCCGCACAGAGCACCACGAAGAGCATCTCGCCACGAGGCGAGCCTATTATGCCAAGAACGCGGAGCAAGAGCGTGAACGATCCCGGCAGTGGCGCGAGGACAACCCCTGGTACGACTCCAATACGGCCACTCCCGAGGAGCAAGCGGCTTACAACGCCATCCAGCGCTGCACTAACCCTAACCATCCTCGGTATGAGGACTGGGGTGGTCGAGGTGTCGAGTGGCGTTTTGAATCAGTTGCTGCGTTCATTGAGCACATCGGTCTGCGTCCAAGTGACAAGCACAGCCTCGACCGCATCTGTGTGAACGGCCATTATGACCTCGACAATGTGCAGTGGGTGACTTCTAAGGAGCAAGCTAGTAATGTGCGCTTACCTGACGGTACATGCTGGTGCCACCGTAAAACACTAAAGCAACTGAACAAGCTAAACAAGAAGAGAAGGGCTTGATGCCCCTGAGGAGAGGAACACGCAGATGAGTGAAATCAAGGCCGACATCAACGCGCTTGAGGCGGAAGTCGTCAGCGAAGTCGCCGCAGAAGCCGAAGAGAAGGGCTTCACCACGGTCATCGTTGAGTATGATGGTGAGTATTATGAGATCCCCGAGGAAGCGCGTAACTGGCCGCTGGAGGTCATGGACGCGCAGGAGGACGGTCGAAACATCGGCATGATCAAGGGCCTACTTGGCGACGACCAGTACCGGACTTTTCGCAGTAAGCCCAGGACCATGGGAGACTTCGAAGACTTCTCTAATAAGCTTGTAAAGGCGGGCGTAAAGGGAAAGTAGAAGCCCCGCGAACAGTAGAGCAGCTTAGGTTTTTAGCTGCTTGTTTGCGGGATGAAGAACTACGCGATGCTTTAGAGGCTGACTTCCAACAGTATTATGGTACAGATCTTCGCGATCTATATCGCGTAAACAGCAGGCTGACATTGCGCAGAGCTGTCGTATTCACCGCTACCTTGCCTGGTGAAAGCAGAGTGATGCGGATAGTCCGAAACGATGTGCTCGATCAGAAAGAACATCTGCTGCTGACTCTTAGCGATTATCTTCAACGCATTGATTTCTCCACGCAAGTGGCTGCACGTGCGGCTGTTGATGCGGATAATGCCTCTATCTTTGATCAAATGCCTGTACCTATGGATAGGCCTAAGCTCAGGACTATAGAAGAAATATTCGAGGCAGAGGTAGTGGAAGATGAGTTACCTCCGTTTACTACTGGTCGAGAGCTTGCTGCAAATTTTGGTGTAGACGGTATCACTGTTAAGAAGATAAAGAAAAGTATACGAGAGATACAGGCTCATCGCGAAGAATCGTAGAAGGGAGTTACCATGGCAGAAGGCATTAAGGTAGGTGATGCGTTTGTCGAGGTAACTGCCAAACTCACCGATAATACATCGGACATTAACGCTAGGTTAGCGAGTCAGCTTCGAAATGTTACTGTTCAAATCAAAGCGGAGCTGGATACCTCTAGCCTAAATACGGTGATGGCGCAGATCAAAGCACGGACAACCACCGAAAGCATAAAGCTTAAAGTTGAAGTTGATAATAGCAGTCTTAACACATCTATAGCTCAGATCAAAGCTGCAACAAGCAAACTTGAAAGTGCTAAGATAAAAACAGAACTAGACAACTCCACCCTTGTGGCCACATTAGCGAAGCTTAAGTCTGCCACTGCCAAAGGCGAAGATGTTAAGGTAAAGGCCGCACTAGACGACCTTTCTGTTTCAGCCGCGTTAGCAAAGCTAAAATCAAAAGTAGATTCAGCCAACACCACAGCAAAAATAAAGTCTGAAACAGACAACCCGTCTATGACTGCAACCTTGACTAAGATCAAGACAACTACAGCGGCAGCAGACGCGAAAGTAAAGGTAAAGCTAGACACAGACCATGACAGTTTTCAACGGTTGGGTGTTACGCTCCTTACACTAGGCGGGCGTTTAGTTGGTTTGGGGCACCATTCACGTACTACAAGCTTAATGGTGACAGCATTGGCCCAGACGATAGCCGCTGGAGCGAGTCTGTTCCACGGGTTTGGCCAAAGCGCGGAGGCAGCAGGAACTGCGGCTAACTCGGCATCTCAAGGTGTTAACACCATGTCTACTCAGGTTCAGGGGCTGAGTAAGGTATCTGCCGGGGGCATGACAGCCGTTGGAGGGTTGGGCGCTGCAATAGGCGAGATCGCGGCGGCGGGGCCTGCGGGTCTTGTCATGACTGCGATAGCTGCCGCTGCTCTCCTTATGGCGGGCGGAATGATAGCTGTAACCGCTGCTGTAGTCGGTGCCCTTGCTGCTGGAGCCGCATTCACAGCGATGGCAGTTGCTGCTGGTGCTGTTATGGCGACGCTTGCCACGGCCGTTGCTGCCGCAGCTTCTGCCGTTGCTATCTTGCCGGCTGCCTTGGCTGGCGCGGCGGGTGGTTTTGCTGTGTTGCTTATCGCCATCATGCCAGTGATGAAAGCATTCTCCGCGTTCATGTCGCTGCAAGACTCTGCGGGCAAATCAGCGGAGGACTCTGCCCAGAAGCATGTACAAGGAGCACGACAAATAGCAGACGCTGAACAAGGTGTTCAGCGAGCGAAAGAGCAGTCGGCTAGGTCTATTCAGTCTGCTGCAGACAGCGTCGCGTCCGCGCAACGCAAAGAAGAAGACGCGCAGAAAAATCTAACGTCGGCTCGTCAAAAAGCGGGCGAGGAGATTCAAGAGCTTCAATCAAAAGTTGCCGGGCTAGCAGAAAAAGAACGCGATGCCGGTGCCGCGATCCAACGTGCGCAAGAACAGACTGCTCGATCTGTTGCTGATGCAGCAGACAGCGTTGTGTCGGCGCAACGCAAGGAACAAGATTCGCAAAAATCACTCACCTCGGCGAGAAAAGCAGCGGCTGACCAGATTCAGGACCTTCAAGAGAGGGTGCTCGGGTTAGCTAATGACGAAGAAGGCGCTAGAATTCGTTTAGTTAGAGCACAAGAGTCTTTAAATAAAGCTAATCAAGACGCGGCAGCAACAGATCTAGATCGGCGTGAAAAGCTTCATGGTGTTCACGAAGCTGAATTAAATCTCGACACTACCTTAAGAAATGGAAATCGCACACGTCTAGAGTCTAATGCAGCGAATGCGAAAGGTGTTGAGGGCTCTGATCAGGTTCAGAATGCGCTAAAAGGGCAGCAAGATGCCGCTAAAGCAACTAGTGACGCCCAAAAGAATTTAGCCCAAACTCAGACAGACGGGGCTAGGGCTGTATCTGATGCGCAAAAGTCTGCGGCCAAAGCTCATCAGGAAACAGCAGAAGCTCAAGCTAAGGCTACCGAGGCCGCACGAAAAGGTGTTGAGGGCTCTGATCAGGTTCAGAACGCGCTGAAAGGCCAGCAAGACGCTGCTCGTGCTACGTCTGCGGCACAGACCGCATTGGCGCAAGCTCAAACAGATGGCGCTAGGGCTGTGTCTGATGCTCAAAAAGCATTGGCGCGTGCCCATGAAGATGTCGCACAGGCACAGGCTAAGAACACCAGTCAAGCAAACGCCTATGATCAAGCTATGAGCAAGCTTGGAGCTGGTGGAGTGCTGCTCGAAAAATCGCTGGAAAAGCTCAAGGGGACAATGGAGGTTTTGGCGAAGAGCTTTGGCGACAGAGCATTTCCCGGGTTTGTGCAGGTGCTTGATACTATATCTGGTCTATTAACTGGGCCTTTGCTAGGCAGTATGAATAACATCGCGTCTGCGATGGGACAAGTGGCTTCGCAGTTCGCCACTATGCTCTCAGACAAGACCGTTGTCACCGGGCTTCAGCAGATCTTCAACGCTGGCGCGGAGGCGATCAGGGCTATTGGTCCCGGCGTTATCGAGATCCTCAAGGGATTAATCCAAGGGATGGGCAACCTGGCTCAGGCCGCCGGTCCGGTGATGACCGCGTTTGGCGAGGGGCTTCGGCAGATGGGTCCAGCGTTCAAGACATTCTTCGACGCCTTCGCCAAGCCAGAGGTCATCCAAGCGCTGACGCAGGCCATGCAAGGGCTATTCACCATCATCAACGGTGCGATCTCTTGGCTAGGCCCGTTCCTGGCAGAAATCTCTAAAGTAGGTGGCCCGCTTCTGCAGCAGTTGTCCGGTCCGTTGCTATCTATTATCAAATCGATCGGCGACATGCTGATTCAGTTTGTATCTTCTGGCCTGCTGGATGGCTTTGTCAAGCTGATGGAGGGTGTCTCAGCCGGATTCAAGACACTCGCTGACAGTGGTGTCATGAAGAAGCTGGGCGATGCGTTTGGCCAGGTGCTTGCTGCGCTCGGACCTGTCATTGACAGGCTTATCAAGGACCTAACGCCTCACTTGCCGGCGGTCATTGATGGCTTTAAGACATTGGCACTGGCTTTCGTGAACATGCTGCCGTCACTGACCCCGTTGATCCCGCTGTTGACTAGCTTGTTTACTCAGTTCGTTCAGCAGATCACACCGCACATGCCACAGCTTATCACGGCATTTGTACAGCTAGCAGGGGCTTTTTTGCAGATGCTCCCTGCCTTGCTTCCGATGATCCCGCAACTGATGCAGATGATGACGATTATGATACAGTTGACGGCTGTCGCTTTGAAGCCGCTAACTGTTTTGTTGATGATGGCGGCGGTAACGTTTACTTTCTTCATGCAAGCCGCCATAACCTCGTTCAACGCCGTCGTTGCTGGCATCCAAGCTGGTTGGGAGTTACTCAAGGCCCTATTTAATGCTTCGCTTGAGTTTATCAAGGGCGTATGGAATGCCGCATGGGGCTGGATCAAGGATGTAGCGTCTACAGTGTGGAACGCCATCACCGGCGTTATCAGTGGAGCCTTCGAAGGAATTAAGAATCTCCTCAACGCGGGGCTGGAGTTTGTCAAAAACCTGTGGAACACGGTGTGGAACGCCATCAAAGACATTGCGGCTACCATCTGGAACGCCATCACCGGCGTTATCAGTAGCGCTTGGGAAGGGATAAAGAACCTCTTCAACACTGCCCTTGAATTTGTAAAGAACCTATGGAACACCGGACTGACCTGGATAAAGGACAAAGCCAGCGAGCTATGGGGCACGATCAAGCAGGTCTTCACCGACGCTCTTGAGGCTATTAAAGGTGCTTTCCAAACAGGTGTCGACGCGATCAAAGTTATTTGGGACAAGATCCAAGAGATCGCCAAGATCCCGGTTAAGTTTGTCATCGAAACTGTCGTTAATGAAGGCGTATTGAAGGTCTGGAATTGGCTCGCTGAGAAGATCCCCGGTGACATCGTCAAGAAGATGGAGCCTATGCCGTTGCCGGCTGGATTCGCTTCTGGCGGTATGGTGTACGGCCCTGGAACCGGCACGAGTGATGATATTCCTGCGCGTTTGTCGGCGGGCGAGTTTGTGGTTAACGCTGCAGATACCCGCAGGCATCGTCGTCTGTTGGACCAGATCAATAACGGAGTTGGAGGTGTTGCTGAAGGTTATGCCGCAGGAGGCATGGTTAATCGTGAGTACAGCATTGGCCAAAAGACTATTGAACGTGTTGGACTCGGCAACCTGAATGCCTTAAACAAACAAGGTGACATCACGTTTTTGAGTGGTGACCCTAGTGGGATGAAGGTCAAGCAGAACCGGTATACTGGAGTCGATTTCAGCTACGCTCAAGGCGGGACTGTGCCTCATTGCGGGTCGTGCGCTGTTTATGGTTTTGCAGCCGGCGGTGACGTGACTGCAAAGATCGCGGCTACGCACGCGTGGTTGAAGCAGCAAGCGGGTAAGCCTTATGTGATGGGCGCGAATGGGCCAGGGGCGTACGACTGCACTGGCCTTGTTGGTGCTGTTCAAAAGAGCTTGGAGGGGCAAACTCCAGAAGGTGGCGGCAGATTCTCCACTGTAGACCAAGCAGCCCACTTTCAGCCCGGCTTCGGAGGAACGAACGACCTAAACTCTGGCTGGTACGGAGGAGGAGGCGCAGCAGGCCACTCGGTAGGAAGCATCGGAGGATTGAACTTCGAAGCCACGCCCCCTGTAGTTCTGGTTGGCAATGTTAACATGACTGCTGAAAATCCGGCGTTCGTGAATAAGGGTCACCATGTTGTGGGTGGAGGCACTAAGTTCACCGGCGGCGGTGGCGGTGGCGGCGGCGGTGGTATCTCCGTGCCTAATCCTCTGCGCGGGCTCTTCGATGCGTTCTTCAAGACAACCATTGAAGATCCGCTAGCGAGTTGGTCCGCCGATCCAAACAAGTTAGGCGGAGAGACGTTCCTCAAGCCGCACATGAGAGGCGCGGCCACTCACTTCAAGGACAAGGTAAAAGAATTCGCACACTCCAAAATTCCTGCTACCATCTTTCAAGCTGGTGGTGGTGGCGGTGGCGACAGTAGCGTAGGCCCTGACGCCGCGAGCATCCAAAAAACCGCTTTCGAAACAGCCAAAGGCATGGGGGCAGACGCGAGAGTCCTGCTCGCCTTGTTCGAGGCCGGCAACGCTGAGTCCAACTGGAGAAGCGGCGGTTCTGTGGGCGGCGTCGACCACGACAGCTACGGTTTCCTTCAGCAGCGTATAGGTTCCGGTATATGGGGAACTAAGGAGCAGGTCGAGGACCCAGCGCACGCGACGAGAAAGTTCGTTGAAAAGGCAATGGGCAAGTCTGGCACAGCGGGCGATGTGGCTCAGCAAGTACAGCAGTCTGGGCACCCCGGCCGCTACAACCAGAAGAAGGCGCAAGCGGTACAGCAGTTGGCCGCTCTCGGCTTCAACGGTCCTTTCGACGGCATGGCTATGGGCGGTTCTGCGCCCGACACCATCGACGCTCGCCTGTCAGACGGTGAGTATGTTGTTAATGCTAAATCGGCATCTCAGAATTTGGAGCTGCTTGAGCGGATAAATAGCGGAATACCTGGCTTTGACACAGGCGGCCTCGTTAGAGGATTCGCGGCAGGTGGCCTGACAAAGGATACCAAAACCAAGAGAAGCAAGGACCAGCCCGACGACATGGCTCCGATCACGTGGCTGGCGGGAGCCATCCATGCTGACATTGTCTGGCTGGCCGCGCAGATAGCAGGCGGCGGCGAGCTAATCGCCGTTTTGAAGTTAGTTGGCCAAGGCATCACCAACGCCGTGAAAGACGTCGGTGACTCTCTCGCCAGTAAGATAGACGGGGGGCTGCGAGGACTTGAAGACACGCTGAAAAAGGTCGGCGACAGCCTTGCCGGAAAGCTTGACGGCATTTACAAGATGGTCGGCGAGACCATGCAAGGCGTGGACCTGCTCAACCGGAATGTCGGTCCTCTCGCGGGGATACGTACATACCTCATAGAGGCTGCTAATGGTATAATCGCAGCGCTTAATGCGGGCTTTACGTTGGTCGGTGGAGCTGTTAATAATGCTGCTCCTGCTCCTGCTGCTCCCCCCGCTATGGCCAGCGGTGGAATGATCTCAGGCCCCGGCGGTCCGAAAGAAGACGCTATCGCGGCTAAGTTGTCGGCTGGTGAGTTCGTCGTAAACGCCGTACAGGCTAAGAAGTACCTGCCGCTTTTGACTGCTCTAAACGCTGGGGTTCTTGGCTTTGCCACCGGGGGCTTGGTCGGCTTCGCCGAAGGTGGCATGGTGGGCGGCGGAGCTGGTGTCACCCCGGCTGAAGGCAAGCCCGGCGACATTCAATTGTCTATGACCGTTGAAGGGGCTAAGTCATGGAAGGTGCTTTGGGCTACCTTGCATGACACTTCCACCGCTTCGTGGGGAAAGACATCGAAGTCCCTCGACACCACATGGAAGGGTATGCTCGGCAAGACAGAGCTTGACACAAAGACCACGTGGGACAAGACTGAGAAGAACTTCAACACCACATGGGTCAAGACACTTGACGACACTACCAAGTACACCAAGGACGAGTGGCAAAAGAACCAGGGCGAGGTCTACGACATAACCAAGACCTTGTTCACGGTGACCACAGGCTTTGTCGATAAGACCTGGGCAAGCACGATGGACCAGGTGAAGACTGGCGCGGTGAATCAATGGACCGCCACGTGGCAGCAGGCTAACGCTATCTCCGTCCCGGGGATGAACGCTGTAGTCGCTACTATGAACGAAGGCATCAAGGCGGTGAACACCGTCCTGACTGCTGTTGGCTTGACGTTCCAAATACCGGCTGTCGTGCCGGTTGTGGCGAAAGCCGAAGGCGGGCCTATCCATGGTCCGGGAACTGGCACATCTGACTCGATCAACGCGCGGTTGTCTGACGGTGAGTATGTCATCAACGCCAAGTCAACCGCTAAGCACTTTGCCCTGATCGAGGCCATCAACGACAGCGCTTACAAGCCTGGGTTCGCACAAGGAGGGATCAAGGGCACTCGTCCTCTCCCGCACAAGGAGAACGAGTTCTTTACGCCCTACGACCTCCTCCCGGGGTTCGCGGCTGGCGGGTTGAAAGCCGAAGGTCTCAGACCGGGCATGGGGCGAGACCTCGGTGCAGGACCGTACCTGGTAAAGTTGATGCAGAAATTCAACGCGCCTGGTTCGTTCGGCAACAGCTACCGACCTGGAGATCCTTTGTGGCATGGTTGTGTTCCTATGTCGACACAAGTCCTGACAAAGCGTGGCTGGATCAGTCACGAAGACATACGGTTCAACGAAGACGAGACTATCGGTTACAACCCTGAAACGGGCAAGAACGAGTGGACGTTGATTGTTGGCTCTTTCAAGTACGATGATGCAGAGTTGTGGACGATAGGTAACAAACACGTCAAGTATGATGTGACACCTAACCATAAGTGGCTGGCTGATGTGAGCAAGTCTGTTCAAACCGAAATTGTCTGCACAGAGTGTGGTCGGGAGTTTGAGACAGGCCGTGGGATGACCACACACAGGGGGCATGCTCACAACATCTACACCCGCCCGACGAAGCGCGTCGAGGAAGAGCTGGTTACGACTGACTCCATCAGGCGCAACGACAAGATTCACTTGGCTAAGCTCGCTGACCTAGGCGGGACTCTGCCTATCACAGACGCAGAAGCCGAGCTTCTAGGGTGGGTGATGGGTGACGGCTATATCGAGACAAACCCCGTGACCTCAGCCACTGTTGTTCAAAGCAAGCCGTGGTCCGTAGTTAGGCTACGTCGCTTCATGACGCAATTCCCACATAGCGAGTATATGCGCGAACCGGAAGCCAGGCAAACCCACAAAGTTTACCGCTTCCGCCTAGAACACGCATTCTGGGATAGCCTAGCCACCAGATCCGGAGCTACCAAGCAGGGTGCTTCGACGTTTGTACTTGCAATGTCGCCTTCTCAGCGCAGCGCATGGCTAAGAGGCATGTTAGCAGCAGACGGCACTAGAGACCCACGCACACTTGACAGTCGATACGGCTACTCTGTGTTCCAGGTTTCAGGGCCAGTTGCCGAAGCCCTTAAGCTAGCTATATATCTTGAAGGGTATCGTCCTGACGTCAGAGTCACCTCGGAGTTTGATGACGATCACTTCGGAGCGCAGCCGATAGAACATATCGGGCTGCGCACACCATCGGCTAATGGTCGCGCATTGGAAGTTTCTAACAAGCGCCGTGAAACTGTTTGGTGTCCGACAACCAAGCTCGGAACCTGGACCGCGCGTCAAGGCGACGATATCTTTCTGACCGGTAACTCAGGTTTGGCCATGGACTACATGGGCTACAACCAGGATGACGCATCCTACCGGATAACGAAGGACCACGGCGGGCAGTTGTTGGAGTACATCCACGCTGGTAATAAGGGCGTCTACGGTGTCTCCATGGGTAAGGCCCATGATATGGGCGGGCAGTTGTGGTCCGAGCACCGCAACCACGTTCACGTCGCCGCGTCGCTAGGAGCCCTTGCCGACATGCTCGGCGGGGTTCTAGGGCCTCCAGGCAGCATGACTAGCGGACCTCCGCCGTTCAACGCGGCAGAGGCCATGGCTAAAATCATCCCCGCGATCGACACCGAGCAAGCCAAGCTGCCTAAGACTGGAATGGGCCAGACCTATTACGGCGCGTGGGACAAGATCCAAGAGGGGCTGAAAAAGAAAGCCGACGCACAGCAAGCGGCATCCGCCGCAGCAACAGGTGGTGGCGACTTAGCTCCCGGTGGTGGATCTATCCAGCAACAGGCGCTACGTCAAGCGAAGTCGATGAACGCCTCGGCTAAAGTGCTGTTGGCGTTGTTCGAGGCGGGCAATGTGGAGTCACACTGGGCTAACAGCTCAGTCGCCACTGACCACGATTCGGTTGGGTTCTTGCAGCAACGCCCCTCCACTGGCTGGGGGACGATTGATCAAATCATGAATGTCGCGTTCGCTACTCGGTCGTTCGTCAGTCGCGCCATGGCAAAAGAACATGGGGCTGCTACCGCCGGCCAGTTGGCACAGATGGTGCAGATCAGCGCGTATCCGAGCAAGTACGACGCGGTGAAATGGACCGCTGTCGCGCAGTTGCAGGCGCTGGGAGAGTACGGGCCGTTTGCTAACATGGCCCGAGGTGGCATGTTCCGGGGTGCCAATATGGACGAAGGAGGCTATCTGCCTCCGGGCGCGACGACGGTGTTCAACAACACCGGTAAGCGCGAGCAAGTTTTGACGCCAGGCCAGAGCCAAGCGCTGCAGAAGAACATCGAAGGCAGCGGGGGTCAGCAACCGGTATTCGTAACTGTCCTTTTGGATGGCGAAGTTGTCACCGAGAAGGCGCGGGCCGAGGTCGACGCCAACAACGTCGCTGTGGTCTCGGCCTTCCGACGAGGACGATAAAGACGATGGCAGAGAGGTTATCTACGCCTCTCTGCCTGTTTACGTAGAGGAGGGCCGCATGACGCTTGGATATCGCGCTGCCGGCGCTCTGCTGGAGTCAACTAATACCAATATACTAATCACGCCTCCGGCGGGCCAAGCCAACACGGACATATCCTTCATGCATCTCGCCTTAAAGGGTTGCACCGTGGCCGTGCCTCCAGTCGGATGGAGTTTCCTAACTAAGCTCACCAGCGGAAACCCTAATCCCGCTGGCCTCGACACGGGTCCGATGCAAACGGTTCTCTACATGAGGTTCGGCATCTGCCCAGACGCCGAGTTCGAGGTGACATCCGCCACCAACGCGAGCGTCGTCGGCCGCATACACACATACACTCGCGGGACTAGTGACTTGTTCCAATTCACGAACACTGTTGGGTTTGACGGGGTTCAAGACGCCAACTACCTGGCACCTGGCAATGACAATCTATTCGCGCAAACCGATGACTGGTTGCTGGCGTTCACCTCGCTCAACTCTGACGCCGGCACGCGGACAGTTCCCACTATCACCGCAGCCGGCATTGTGCCTGGCGCGGCGAACACACGATCAAACGACCAAAGCAACGTCGGCAACGACTCTGGGATCATGGCCGTAGACCTCATCGTCACGAGTGGCACTGAGACAGGCGTGCCGTCGTTCGCGTTCACCAACGCTTCTTCCACTAACGGTGGCACGGTGTTCATTCGACTGCGCAGGGTGACCGCTGAGATCGAGGTCTTGCCACAGGACGACTTTTCCGTCAAGGCTGGCTACGACATCACAGCGAGCGGCTTGACAGGTTTCTCGGAGTTCGAGATACAAAGGGTAGACACAATCGCTGGAACGGGAACCGAAGTCGTGAGGGGAGGCGGCAGGCAGACACTCTCAGGGGCGACCACGGCGGTGGCAGAAGACTACGAGTTCTCCTTCAAGAATGAGAATGGCATTGTCACCACTTATCGCTGGGACTTGTTGCTCTATCTCAACGGCGCTCTGCAAGGGACCGTCGCATCGCTCCCTCGAACGCCGTTGACCGACGTGACAAATGATGTGTGTTACGAGTACGGCAAGAGCCCATTCGCTTGGATCAAGAGCACGACCTCGCCACTGCTTAACCAACCCGTCTCCATCGGTGAGTTCGAAGGGTATGCCCGCGCCGGTCGTATCCTAGGCCGCCATAATGTGCTGGGCCGGAAGAACCCCGTCGTTGTCTCCGACGTACTGTCTGGGACGGAGGGCACATTCACAGTGCTCGTTGATGCGCAGTCAGCATGGCTCGGGGCGCGCAACGTGGTGAAGTATAACCAAGACCTCCGTCTTTTGTTCGAGACCGGAAGCGTCTACTATTTTCAATCTCTGGACCCGTTCAGCACAGCAGTGCCCGATTTTTTCTTCACTGTTGAAACGGCGGATGTAAAGCGCTGGAGTCGCATCGTCGGGCAGAGCCAGCCTAACCCTACCACGATATGGACGGTTAAGTTTGTTGAGGTGGATCGCCCGGGGACGTTGGATGTGGCTGTCAGCGCGAGAACCTGGGACTCGGTGAAAACCGAGAATACCACATGGCTCGGCGTGTTGAACAACAATGAGTCGTGGCTGGTCGATGTCTTCTTGGGAGACTAAAGGCAGATCGACTCGTCGCTCTCCCACTGAGTGCCTATCAGGTCGCCGGTCAGCCGGTGGCATATGCAAGGGACTGGGGTCAATGCCGGACGCTCACCAGGCCGAGGGAAGCTGTAGCGGCCGTATTTGCCGAAGTGAACTCGTGCCACTTCATCGTAAGCGAGTGCTGCTTCTATCTCGTCGTCAAAAAGACCTAGGTACACCCGCTTAGATCCAACTTGGATATACGCCAGCCATTTACCAGTACCTTCGTGCCAATAAGCTCCTTTATATTTATTTTTGCCTCGTAGCTTCATGCTGTTCTTCATATTGATCCCTGTCCCGTCACGAAGATTCGCTAGACGATTATCTAACGGGTTCCCGCATATATGATCTACGGGACTCCAACGACAATCGGTAATCAGTCGATGCATGAGCAGAATCGTTCGATTACCTCGGCCATAGCCGATATTAGTTGCCGCGTAAAAAGAGCTATACCTGCTTACTTTCCAGGCATGCCAATTGTACCCGCTTAGCTCATACTTCTCACAGACTGACTCGTCCACGAGCGTATATCGCCCAGCGACAGACCCATACTTCCCACCAAGCTCGATAAGCCTCATGCAGACAGTATACCACGGAGGGAGGTGGCTGCTATTTATCCGCATACTCCTCGCTTCGCCAACGCCGTGAAGCAGTCTGGCAGGCGCAAGTCCGTTGTTGACCTGTACTACGCCGGTGTCAAGATCGAGAACGATCTCCCCGTCAGCGAGGCCACGATAACCGTCGACCGCAAGAGCCGATCGCGGCGCTCGGGGTCGGTCGTCATCACCGACCCCAGCCTCTTCCCCCGATTATTCCCCGAGGACAGGTTAAGCCCGTTCGGCGCGGAGCTGGTCTTAAGGTCTGGCATCGTTTATCCTGACAACACCCAGGAACTCGTCCCGATGGGGCATTTCTTAATCACCGAGGTGTCCGGCGCTATTGACACTGGCTTGATACCCACCGCCACATTGCTGGACAGGGCTGAGCGTGTGTTCGAGCAGTCGGTTGCTGAGGAGATAGATTACTCAGGTGTCGATGTCTTCGGTGCCATCGCGTCGCTGATCGGCGAAGCCAACCCCTCGTGGTCGCCGCTGCAGATCGGCCCCGGGCTAGTGAACCGTGTCGTCGCAGACGGCCAGTTCGAGACAGGGACAGACAGATGGCAGATCGTCTCTGACATGGCTTTGAGCATCCACGCCGATGTTTACTTTAACCGCTTCGGAGATCCCCAGATGACTGCCACCCAGCACGTCACGCCGCTTACCAACATCAATAACTCTGTTTTAACTATTGCCTCCGGCGACGAGGGCGTCATCATCACAGCAGGAAGAGTCTACGCGAGGGCTGAAGTCTACTCCGCTGTTCACGTGGTTGGCGCAGCGCCAGAGAAGCAGGAAGCTCTCCCGGGTCAGCCCGAACCGCTAGATCCGCCTATCCCGTGGGCGACAGTGTACAACAGAGACCCCCTGTCTCTGACGAACTGGGACGGCCCTTTCGGGCACAAGATGTTGCGTATATCTGACTCCACACTGATCGACACGGGAGCTTGCTACGAGCTGGCTATCGCCAAGCTCCGCGCCTCGTCTGGCCTTGGCTCTACCATCGACTTCACCTGCCTCGCCAACCCGGCGCTGGACGTTGGTGACGTGGTTCTGGTGAAATGGCCGGACGGCCGTGAGGAGTTCGCTATCATCGACACGTTGTCATTGAATCTGGTAGATGGCAGCATGGCCGGGACTACCGTAGGGATAACGCATATATGATAGTCGATGCACTCGTTGATGAGGTCACCGCGAAGATTCTTCGCTTGATCGATCAGCGGACAACTCGTCTCCTGTACGGCACCTTTGTCGCCACCGAGCCCAACAATGGGCTCCTTTCCCACGTTACCGTCGAGGGGACTTCGCACCACAACATAGCCCGACTCGCCTCTGTCACTGGTCTTATCGCCGGTAGCACAGTCATTATGCTAACTGGCGGCTCGGTGCCTTTGACAATCATAGGTCGCCTAGCCTAGGGAGGTACCATGTCGACTCCGACCACAATCAACGCCATCGCCATGCCTGTTTTGTCAGACGCCCCAACCATCGAAGGTTTTCACCCGGCTTTCAACGCTATCGACACCCGTCTGGTGCCTCGCTTCGCCACCGTCTCCGCTATGAACACGGCTATCACCGCTCCTTCAGCAGGCCAGATGGCTTACGCGGCGGACTCCGACGAACTGTACCGCTACTCCGGGATCACCAACTCATGGCTTAGCGCAGCGCCTCGGACGAAGATCAAGGCGACCACGCAGATCGTCCAGAACAACACCTACGTCGCGGACGACGCCCTTTTCATCTCGCTAGAGAGCAACTCCGCCTATGAGGTTCACATGTCAGTGCCGATGCAGTCAAACACAACCCCGCAGTACAAATGGAAGTTCACTATCCCCGTTGGCGCTACAGGATATTATCGCGCTGGGCAGTGGGGCATCGGAGCAGGCTCGTTTATCAACTCGCAGATGAAAGAATGGAGCACCACGGGTGACTCAGCGGTCGCGACCAACGGCACCTTACAGTACATGATGTTCGATGGGCAGATATACACGACCACCGCAGGTACGCTCCAGTATCTCTGGGCACAGTTTGTTACGAACGTTTCAAATACATCGACATTCTTCAACGCGACTATCACCACAACGAAGATACGCTAGATCATCTTTCGCCCTATTTCTCCGCTTCCGGGGTCCCCATGTCTCCACCACCGCGCGTAGTGCGTCCCGCACATCCCTCGCGTCTTAGCGGCCCTCTCGCACCCCGGAACGCCACAGATCTTATCCATACCCGACAGTATAGCACAACGAAGGAGTCAAGTATGAATGAGATCACCACTGAGGGGGTGTCTGTGTTAGCTCACATCAGCTCCTTGATGGTCGAGATGGATCGCCGTTATGAGGAGCGCTTTACGACACAGTCAAAGCAGCTTGACACAGCCTTCACCGCACAGCAAACCGCTATGACGGCTGCCCTCGCCGCTGCAGAAAAGGCGGTGGCCACAGCCATGATAGCGTCCGAGAAGGCAGTGACCAAGGCCGAGGTGGCGGCGGAGAAGAGGTTTGACAACGTCAATGAGTTCCGCGCCCTAGTCAACGATATCATGTCTAAACAGATGCCACGCGTCGAGACAGAGCAGCAGATCACAGCATTGTCCGATAAGATAGATGATATTAAAGAGAGCGTGCAAAAAAATAACGAAGACATCACAGCAATTAAGGCACGCACTTCCGGGATGACCGACGGAGCCAAAGCGCTCATAGCAGCCATAGGCGTTGTTGCCACCGTACTTGTCATTGTAGCCTTTATAATTGCCTTGTAACATAAAAAAGCCCCCTGGCACAAGTCAGGGGGCTTTTGTGTTTGCTTACTTGAGCTTTGCGCACTCTAGACTGTCGTACGACTTGTGAATGATACCGAACGCCTTCGTTCGTTCGGCGAGTTGCTCCGGGGTCTGGTTCGGAGGAACCTTTGACTCGGAGTCTAGGAACAATTGATACAGCGGACACAGCGCCTCTTGACGCTGGATGCCCTGAGCTGTCTCAACGTCTCGGACGACCGCTGCGATTTTGTCAGAGTTGTCCTGCTGAGTGTCGATAACCAAACCTAGCACTGTGGTCAGCGCGACGTCTAAAGCCAGGCTGACAGCCAGCGCCCATGTGAAGCGCCTCGTTTTCACGGCTGTTCTAGCTACATCCTCGATGGTGGTGCTGGATTCTTTGTTAAGTTGCTCGACTTGTAACATCAACTCGGTAGCCGCCGCTTTTAACTGTGCTAACTGTGTACCTTCCGGGGGGGGCTGAGTCATGGATGGCCTTCACTCTCCTCTAGGTCTAGTACGTGCCTAAGCTTGTCCACCTGCGTCTGCATCTCGTCGGCGAACTTCTCTAGTTCTGCTGACAATTTACGCAGTTTCTGCTGTACTTGCGCCGCTCGAACCACGCTGTCGGTCTCGTTTGTCACATTCACCTCGCTATAGCTAGAATAGTGGAGATGATGCTTAATAAGGTGGCGATCATTGTCACTACGGCGAACACCTTAGCTACACGCCTCCATCGATTTTCCGCCTCCGCCACCCTTGCCACTTCAGACTCCTTCAACGCGGTTGAGACAGCCAACATCATCTTGTCCTTGGTCTCTAGTTGAACGCTGATTGTTTGAATGGCGACGGTGGCCGCTGTCAGCGCCCGAGCGATCTCCTCCAACGATCCATTGATGACCTCGAAGTGCTTATCGTGGCCGTCTAGTCTAGCGGTGAGCTGGCCGATCACCCTTCCACGCTCGAAGGCCGCCTCTTCGTCTGTCACTCTTGCCTCCGTTGAAAAGGCCCCCGGTCTTTTTGGGCCGAGGGCCTTCCAGCCCAGACGGGGGTGCTGGGCTCATCAGAGCATATCACGCTGAACGGCGACCTGGAAGATGTGCTCCGACACAGACCTAGGCTCCCTGCCAAGGATCCCGTCCAGGTCAGCTTGTGTGGCGTAGCCCACAGTCACGCCACGCTCGTCGTTGCCTGTGACCACGACGAACTCCCTCGTCACCTCCTTAGGCCCGAGAACGGTGCCGACATCAGCGTGGACGCCGTTGAGCCTGCCGGCTGGGACGCGCCTACCTGCCATCCCGCACCTCTTGCGCCGTCTCACGGAGCGCGGTGACAGCCCACTCCTTGCCGGTTGCCTCGTCCTGCCGATCGTTCAGCTCGAAGACCTCCCACAGCTCTTCAAGTCCGAAGTGTTTGATCAACGTAGTCTGATACTCATGGATTTGCTGCGGGTTCTCAAAGCCACGGTTGTGGCATGCCTTCCATAGCGCGTTGGCCACGCACTCCCCATTCTCGGGATGACTAGCCATATGACTGCTCCACCACCCATGCTCGTCGATCAGCAACGCGGCTTCCTCGAACACCAACGGGTCAATGGTCATTTATCGCTCCTTACAACCAGGTATAGAAAGGCACCTGTTATAAACACCAAGGCCAAGGCGAAGCCGCCCCACAGCGGGGCCGTGACCCACAGCCAAGACCAAGCGATGACACCGGTCAGCTTCAAAACGAGGAACGCGATGAACAGCAGCCCGGCAAACGTCACGCCACCTGTGTTTGTGCTCATCGGACATGCACCTTCCTGATTGCTTGTTCAAAACTGTAGTCATCGTTATAGCTTCTGACGCCAACAACTCTCTCCAGCTCGCGGAAAGTGCGCACCGCAGTAGGGAAAGCGTTGACGAAGCTGCTGGCTACCGTGTACGCCACCCACTGATACGTCACGCGAGAGCGAAACACCGTCGACTCGTACCATATACGGTTGCCGTTCACCCTCACCTTGTCACCGTTACTGCCTAATGTCGCGAGCAAGTGCTCTGTCTCCGCCGGGGTGAGCGGACGGCTCAACGTGACGCGAATCCTAGATGGACCTGGCCGTCGAGAGCCTTCATTCTTCCACCAGTCCTTAGCGGTGCTGCTCATCAGCGTCCTTTCGCTTGTCCCTGCTTTTTGTCTGTCGGTCAGAAGCCCGCTGATCAGCGGCTTCCTCCGCCTCGCGTCTTTCTTGCCAAAACCGGGCCTCTTCAGGCCTCATCTTGTCTTGGCGCTTATTCTTTCTAGGTATTGTCTTCACCGCCTTGCTCTCGTTGCGCTGCTCGGCCTCCAAGCGCTTCGTCTGCTTGCGCTCGCGCCGGGCACCGCGCTTCTGGCTCCCGCTGTACGCGCTCATTTGTCTCCTTAGTTGCGGAGTCAACTGCCCCGGCGTCTCACCAGGCTTCGCTGGACGCCACACTAGATGATCTTGCCGCCATGCTTATAAGGTCTAGTTTCGTTGTAGGCCATCTTAACACGCATCGCTCCGTCGATGTCAATGCCGACCTCGTGCATGGTGTCTAAGACTCGGATGATCACGTCTATCAGCTCGATAGCCACACCCTCAGGCTTGACGCCGTTGGCGGCCAGCGTCTCCAGCACAGCCACGTCGTCTTTGTCGTTCCCAAACACCTTGTCCCCGGCGTACAGCAACCCGAGCTTTCGCCCATTCCGATACTCCTCCAGCGCTTCCGACAGCTCCGAGTGCACTAAGGCGATAACGTCCCCAAATGTCCTATTGGTGTTTAGGTACCACCCCTTAGTATGGGCTGTCTGGTTGACTTCTGCGGCCAACTCGTTCAGGGTCATTCTTCTTCCTCTTCATCTACATATCCGACGATTTGATACAACTCCGCCGCCCTGAACATGTCATCATCGCCGTGAAATGTCAGCCGCACATCGTTCAACGAGGGGTTGGTGAATGTGAGGTACTTGATAGTGCTTCCGTCCACATATTCGGAGTGGTAGTCAGCAAACAAGCCGTGTGCTTCCAGCGCCTGGTGCAAGCCTTCAACCGTCATGCGTCTCCCTCCATCTCACACAGGCCGCCCACACCCTCTCAATCTTCCTGTTGTTCATCCACTTCTGCGCGCGGGCGTCACGCTGGTCCTTTTCGTTCTTGCTCAGTTTAGGACCAGCCTTCTTTCTGGTTCCTGTCATTCTCTAGCCTCCACACCTTGTCCTTGAGATCGATAACCTCCTCTTCTAGCTCTGTCACCCGCTTGGCCAGGTCGACGAGCATCCGATGGAGGGCGTCAGCGCCGAGAGGCACGCCGCGCCCGTCGAGCCGTCTTATTTTGCCGCCTACGTGCTGCTGCAGCCTTAATGTCGCTACCATGCAGATTGCCCCCCTTAGAGATGATAGTTTGCTGAACCACCTGAAGTCGCATCCGGTTGGCGAACAGCATAGCACGCAGTCTATTGACTTGCTCTTCTGAGCTGCCTACCTTCTCGTGGAGGCCCTTGATGACAAGGGGCTCCTCCGGCGTCACCGTGCGAACTGGCTGGTGAGCGTCGCCAGCGCGGCCAACCGAGCCGCGCGAGCCAGCACCAACTCCTCGCGGATCTCCTCCAGCTCCTGCTCCTCTCCGCCTTGGGCGAACTCCTCGTCCATCAGCACGTTCAGCAGGTCCTCTTCAGCCTCGATGAAGCCATTGACGACGTCGGTCAGCGTGGTGTTGGTCTCGTCCTCGAATCGCGTGACGGCGCGCTTGTAGGCGTCGTCGTGGTCGTCGTTAAAGCACATGTGTTTCCTCCTTGATATCAGCCACAGAATTAGGGGCCTTTTCCCGCAACACTTGCAAAATCTCCCCCGCCACGAGGTAGAACTCCGCGTCGGCGTCGGGGGTGTGGCGCTTCTCGATTACCTCTCTCCAGGACCTGATGTTCCCGGTCACCACGATGCGCGTCTCCGTGGCGTTGGGCAGGGCGGCGCGTGCCGACTGCCGCGCCTCTTTACGCTTGAACCCACGCTCCATCCTGCTGGTGAGCAGATCATGGTACGCGGCGAGAGCGTCTTTTCGCGCCCGCCTGAGTATGGCCTCCTCCCTTGGGCTGGTGTTCGGTGGGAGGATGATCTCCGCCTCCCCCTCGTCAACATATCTTTGGGACAACTGACTGAAACTAAGATGCCTGTGCCGGACCAGCTCATGAGTGAAAGAGCGACTCACGCCGGATATATAGAATGTCAGACTTGCGTGCTCTAGCACGGAAAAATGTCGCCTAGCTATAATGTTGTTAAGATACCCTGCGTTCGTAGCCGTTACCGGGTTAGGTTTAGCCCAAGACTGATAGCAGCTCCGTCCGCTTCCCTCTGCTAAGAGGTCTGCGTCAGTGTCGTTCTCGCGATCCAGCGAATCGGCCCAGTCTGAGTTCAGCGCAGCGGCATCTGTGAATACTGTATGCGCAATCAGCACAACTCTCACCGCAACCTCTCCTTCTTCTCAGCGAACACAGCAGCCAGTCGCTCATACTCGCTGCGATTCTCCGGCGCGTAGATAGAACGGCTAGCCGCGAAGGCTAGCGCGTCCACTACTGTCTGCAGCTCGTATGCGTCTAGGTACACGCCCACTTTCACGCTATTCGCGGCTCCGCCTTCTGACTCCCAGTCCTCAACGCCGTTCATCTTGAAAACCAAGTTTGTGCACGGTAAGCTCCTCGTTCTTCTTGAACCCTGGCCCCAGTGTCGCGTTCTTGGACACTCGCCCGGTCTCGACCGTCAGGTACCAGCGGAAGATCATAAGTGCAATTTGCATTAGAGTATCCCTTGTACCTTTACTCCGTCTAACCGCTTGGTGCTTCGGCTCCATGCGCCGCACGATTTGCAATGCCAGCGCTGGAACTTGCCCACAGAGGTGTAAGCGTAGCCCTCTTTCACTAGATCACCAGAGGTACAATGAGTGCAGGTTTCTCCGTCGAATAAGATTCTACTTGGGTGGCTTTTGATCCATGGCAGCATCTTGTCGTACAGCCCCTCCAGCCCTATCACATCGCGCTCGTTGTACTGGCGCATTGTCTTCCAAGCCTTAATGTCTCCAGCCATCACCTTTACCCACAGCTCGTGACCTTCGTGCTTGAGCTTCTCAGGCAGCTCAAGAGTCTTCAACAGATACTCAAGCTTGCTGCTCGGGAAACGGAAATTCTTTTTCACCACCAGGTACAGATCGATAGTCTTGTACGGCGACGGCGGCGGCAAGCCTAGCTTGAAGAACTCCGCATTCATCATAGGCTGGTCAAAAGAGTCACCGTTGTACGCGCACACCACATCTGCCTCAGACAGCAACTCGTGTGCTTTGGCCACCATGCCGTCATGACCATCTGTTATTTCGGAATGAAACTGCACTTTCTTCTCACCTTGCCATTTTGCCGCGAAGCAAAGCACGCGAGAAGACTCGCGTAACTGGCTTAGGGACACGTTGTTGTTCCAGAGCCCCCAAACATCAGCAATGGACGGTGAACTCTCTATGTCCCAGAACAACAGCCTCATATAGCTCCTCTCATGGCCTCACACGGCAGTAATGATGCATGTGCAGTGTGCCCCTTTTAGGCTTGTACGGGTCGTTGAGCTTTGGTATCCAATGGGTCACCACGAAGCTGACTGTTTTCAGCAGGTCATTGGCTCGCCACACGTGATACACCAGGGTGTAGTATTTAACCAGCACCGCTGCATCTCGATAAGGCACTGACTTGGTAGACAGCATCTGCTTGAGCCCGTCGACGTAAGCGAAGAGCACAGGGTCATCGCACCTAGGACAATTGCCTATGTAACCTTCGCCCTCGGGGTGCCCTAATGTTTTCTGCCAGTCCTGCCGAACGAGCCGCCGATACGACGCTTTCTGTTTCTCCGACGTCACGGATGAATCACTGCTTTGATGCCTGCTTGCGCTATCAGTCGCGTGCAGGTCTGACACGGCTCGCATGTCACGTACATGTCAGCGCCATCCACGCTCACTCCTCTTTTCGCCGCGTCAAGCAGGCTGTTCAACTCAGCGTGGATCGCAATACACGCTCCCTCACCGTGCTCATACTGCGAGCCGGGGGGTACGTCAGAGTAAGCTCGCGGACAGGCACCCTCCAGGCACCCAGGCCGGCCAGGCAGTGTGCCGTTGTACCCCTGCGCTATCACTCGCTTTTCTCTGACTATCAGCGCCCCCACCTTACGACGAGAGCAGTCGGCGCGAAGGGACGCCCACTCCGCGCCTTGCAAGAACCACTCGTCCCAGGTCAGCCTCACTGGTTGTCCAGCGCGTGCCTTAGCAGCTCTCTGATCATCGACGTGACGATAGTCATCGCCTCGCTAGGCGTGAACCCGGCGCTCACCAGCGACTGAAACTGCTCGTGTAACTGAACAGACGCGGCGGCCATCGAGCTAAATGGATCATGAGGTGCATCAGGCATTTTGAATCTCGCTGACAAACGCATCGTCTCTCACGACTTCTAGCCACTCCAGGCTTCGAACGGAGTCCGCGACCAAGACAAGCTTCCCGTTTGACAACGGAATGGCAATGAGCCCTTCGTCTGTAAGATAAGTCCAGTTTGTGGTTGGCACGGTGTATGTCACACCGAACCTGTCGGTGGTGTAGGTAACAGTCAGTCTGTAGCTCATAGATAGGTCCTCCTACTTCTTTTGCCAACGTCTACTGCCTATATGCGACTCCGTCGTGATCGGGATGCCGCGTAGCGTGGCGCTCATTGCCCGATCCACCTCGCGCTGCACCTCCCTCGCCTCTGCCCTTGTCACCGACAGCACAACCTCGTCGTGGACAACCAGTCGCAGTTTGTCTCCCAGCCCGGCCTTATGCACCGCTGTGATGCCAGCGGCGAACACGTCACGAGCAGCCGATTGGACTGCATAGTTTGGGGCTGCATAATCCTTGTGTACAATCAACGGACGCCCGGTCAGGGTGGTGAGGTGGCCGTGCGCTTTGCCGGTGTCTGCGATCAGCTTCTTTGCCCACCGCACATAGGTCCTGTACTCTCTGTCGAAAGCATTAGTGGCAGTCTTAATGTCTTTCAGTGGTGGCACGTAGCCTGTGGTGTCGGACTCGATCATCTGCTGACGTATACCTGGAGCACCGCCCATGTACAGCCGACCGAACCCAATAGGCTTGCTCGCTTGTCTCTGTCCTTTGTTGAAGTTAGGGCCGAACAGCGCCGTTGCCGTCACCGCATGCAGGTCTTCTCCGTTGATAATCTTCCTCGTCATCACAGGGTCGCGAGATGCCGCCGCACCGACTCTGAACTCAATCTGCGCAAAGTCTGAAGTGAGAACGACTTCCCCCTCATCAGCGAGTAGGCACCCGCGAATCCATACGTCGTCACGCGGTAGCTGTTGAACAGGAGGATCCGACACTGACATCCGCGCAGTGGCAGCTTGCATCGGGCGAACGTTGGGGTGTATTCGACCATCGGTGCCGAGCTTATCGCGCATGCCCCGCACGTAGTCACCGTAATGCTTGTTCCTTTTGGCCGCCAGAACGTCACGAGCAAGTTCTCCGACCTCGCCCTTTGACTGAGCGAACTCTTTAAGTACCTCTTTGTCGAGACTGAGCTGGCCCTCGGGATACGTCTTGCTGGGCTTGGTGCGCTTGGTGAATGTGACACCGAGGCTACTGAATATCTCTTTGAGCGACGCCGCCGATGCATGTGCCCATTGCCCACTTTGCTTCACACCCCACTTCTCCACCAGTTGCTTTTCCGCGTCATCTCTCAGCTTGTCGAAGTGCCTTTCTCCCTTGGTTGCCCAACGCTTGTCAAAAGGCATTCCTATACGCTGCATAGACGCTATGCGTATGCTCAGCGGATGCTCCACCGCAGACAGACGGCGCAGCTCCGGCCGCTTCTGAATCATCGGGTGGATTTTGCGCGCCAACCGCGCCGTGCCGAACACATCTTGTCCTGCGTAGACTTCATACTCAGGAAGGTCAACCGGCACGTCCCGGAAGACATCGCCGATCTTTACCTTGTTGCCTCGCCCCCACGCGTCCCACAACGCCCGCTTGGTGTCTTTCTTGGACGCGGTGCCGAGATAGTGCGGCATCAGTTGCTCAAGTTTGTGGCCTGTGCCGCCTTTCTGCGGTGGCCGTGGATCGAGCAACCGCGAGCAGATGTCCGTGTCCTTCGCCCGCGCCGCCATCAGGTCGAAGTCACAGCCGAGGCTGACCTCCAAACCTATGAGGTCGAAGATCATATTATGAAACCAAGTCTCCGGTCCAGTCTCAGCCATCTTGCGAATCATCGCCAGGTGGCGCGGATACATAGGGTTGAGTATCCACGCCTCGTCCACGGTACCCATCTGCACGATCTTCACTCGGAAGTCGGCGGCGTAATGATTGAGACCAGTGGTCTCCGTGTCCATAGCCCACCACTGCGAGCGGTTTGCTAGATCTGTGACTCCTTTCAAACTATCATTTGGCCCTGGCACGTAGATAGTGCCAAGCTCATGAGCATGAGACTTCATGAATCGCCGCCAGCACCGCGTAAGGGCAGTTCTCAACATACGCCCTGATCATTCGGGCTAGTTCTAACGCCGTCTCGTGCTCCTCGTCAGTCAGCACCCCGTCCTCGTTCAAGTCGTCTTCTCTCGTGGACTCGATGGCTGACGCGGACAGCTCGATGGCGTAAGCCTCTGCCTTAGTCAGCATCAGTGGCCACCTTCTT
>ERZ1292642.257-Hain-H14-01um-R1-257-length-35348-cov-14_pt3 | contig 30671 bp, 46 predicted proteins | sample MGYA00564403_ERZ1292642 | MGnify/ENA primary metagenome ERZ1292642 (study PRJEB36523, sample SAMEA6512643) | groundwater metagenome | collected 2019-01-09 | study: AquaDiva: Metagenomics assemblies of 32 groundwater samples
TCGCCTTCGATCTGGAGACCTGCTCGGTCGACGAGATGTACCGCCGCGAGGACTTCGTGCGGATCGGATCAGCGACGGGTTGGACCGGATCTCCCTCCGACACACGAGGGCTGATCGATCACCTCAACCGGGCGGAGATCATCACCGGGCACAACATCATCGGCTTCGACCTCAAGGCGCTGGCTCGTCACCACGGTGCCGACTACGAGCAGCTGTGTGCCAAGAGCGTGGACACGATGATCGTCGATCGTCAGCTCAACCCGCCGATCTCCAAGGGCAAGGGAGGCGTCAGTCTCAACGACCTCGCGCAGCGCCTCGGGGTGCCGATGAAAACCGATGACATCAAGCGGCTGGCCAAGAAGCACGGCGGGTTCGATGCCATCCCTCTGGACGACGACGAGTACACCTCGTACCTGGAAGGGGATGTCATCGCTTCCCAGGGCGTGTACGAGGCACTGAAGAGCGCGGTGGCGTCGGATCCGTACATCGCTCGGGAACACCGGGTGCAGGCCATCATGGGCCGGATGACTCTGAACGGCTTCCGGGTCGACGTCCCTCTCGTTACCGAACGGCACCGTGCTGGACAGGACAAGCTGACCTCCATCAAGGAGAGGCTCCACGGCACCTACGGCTTCCCCGAGGAGGGTGCTGCTCCCCAGCGGTCCAAGGCAGGGAAGGAGGCGTTCTACGAGGCGCTGAGGGGTTCCGGCATCGGAGAGGGTTGGCTCGATGCGAACTGGCCCCGGAACCAGGACGGCACTCTCAGCCTTGCCAAGGAGGTGCTGACCGAGAAGCGCGACCTGTTCGAGACGCCCAAGCCCGACGCAGCTGCCCTGTGCAACGCCATCCTGGAGATGAACGGGGTGCGCTCGATCTACGGCAACTGTCTCGACTGGCTGACTACCGATGAGCGCGTGCACCCGCAGATCTCTCCGGAGCAGGCGTCTGGTCGCTGGTCGGTAACAGACCCCGGGCTGACGGTCGTCGGTAAGAAGGGCGAGAAGGTCCACGAGCGGGCCATCTACCTACCCGAAGAGGGGCACGTCCTCGTTGCCTTCGACGCCGACCAGGTCGACATGAGGGCCATCGCTGCGGAGAGCCAAGACCGCGGGTACATGAACCTCTTCCTGCCGGGACCGAACGGAGAGAAGGCTGATCCCCACACCGACATTGCCAATCTGGTTGGACTGAGTCGGGAGGACTCGAAGCCGATCGGCCACGGCTACAACTACGGCATGGGAGTAGAGGGCCAGGTTCGCAACGGCGTGGCTCGTGACAAGGCGGAGCAGTTCGCGGCTCAGATGCGCGAGAACTTCCCTCGGCTTGAGGAGTGGAAGCGTGAAGTTCGGGACATCGGATCGTCCACCGGTCTGCTCGTCAACAGCTTCGGCCGGCGGATGCAGCTCAACCCGCAGTTCGCCTACACGCAGGCTCCCGCTCTCATGGGCCAGGGAGGCACCCGAGACCTCCTCGCGGAAGGGCTGCTGAAGCTGCCGGCCGAGATCCTGCCCATGCTCCGCGTGGTGGTCCACGACGAGATCGTCCTCTCCATCCCGAGGGAGATCGTCAAGGACGTCTGCCGCACGGTGGTGGACTGCATGACGTTCGAACACCGCGGCGTCCCCATCACCTGGGGTGTCTCGAAGTCCGGAGACTCGTGGGCATCCTGCTACCGCAAGAACTGATAGACTGAGACAGACGACGACAGGAAGAGCAGTGGACTTCGGTGCCTCCAAGGGCTGGAGTCCACTGTGCTGTACTACCAGTACACTCCACGACACCATGGGAGCTAGACGTGTCAGCGACTGCCAGAATCTGCAAGGACTGCGGGAGCTCCACTAGGAAGCTGGTGCAGCAGGGACCACGGACAGTCCGCTGCGTCACGTGCATCCGAGAGGGCAAGAAGATCCGCAGCGAGGTCACGCACGAGTTGCGCATGCAGGATGTCTACGGACTTAATCACGGCGACTATGATCGGCTGTACCAACACCAGGGTGGGAAGTGTTTCATCTGCCAGAGGGCTACGGGCGCCAGTCGTCGCCTGAGCGTCGACCACGACCACAAGACAGGAGAAGTCCGGGGTCTCCTCTGCCGCCCCTGCAACGTCGTCGTGGGGCATCTGAGGGACAACCCAGAGGCGTTCGAGCGCGGCATGAACTATCTCAACTCAGGTGGCCCTGCTCGATTCCTCGGCATCGTTGCCATCCACAAGGACAACCGCTGGACTCCTTGACACCGTGACACAGTACCCGTAGTGTTCTGGATGTAGGGAAGACCACAGACAAGGAGAGATCACGATGGTAGACCAGAGCATCGAAGCGATCGAGTGGACCACCTTCAACAGCTTCGTGAGCGATGACGGCAGGGTCTGCTACCAAGAGGGGCGGGACTCCACGGTCGCCAGGGTCACCGTTGACGGCCGGGAGGTCATCTCCCCCACCAGCGACCTGAACGCCGCGTACCAGAACTTCAACCATCGCTACGCCCGCCACGCTGAGGCCATTGAGGCGCAGAGCTGATCCAACACGCCGCGAAGCCCTCGGGACTTGACAGTCTCGGGGGCTTCACCATGTCCCGGTAGTCTGGTACGTACCGACACGTTACGATGGACCATACAATCGAAGGGACGCGATAGTGGCTACACCTCTTTCAGCGGACAAGATGCTTGCTGCCCTTAAGAAGGAAGGCGTCAAGGTCTCCCAGTACTCGGGATGGCGGACGCACAACCGGAACCACAAGGGCGCGTGGGGTCCCGTCAACGGGATCATCATCCACCACACCGCGGGCGCCGACGGCAGTGCAGGGCGTGCGCTGGTCTACAACGGGCGCTCAGACCTCCCCGGCCCTCTCGCCCATGCCTACCTCAGCAAGGCGGGCACGGTCTACCTCACCGGCAATGGGCGCACCAATCACGCGGGACTCGGGGACGGCCGTGTTCTCCAGGGCGTCATCAAAGAGCAGACACCCCTCCGACCGTCCAAGAACGACACCGACGGCAACGCGCACTTCTACGGCATCGAGATCGCCAACCTAGGCAACGGCAAGGACCCCTACCCCGCCGCTCAGTACGACGCCGCGGTGCGCTGGGCAGCTGCCATCTGTCGGGCGCACGGGTGGTCGTCGAAGTCCGTCATCGGTCACAAGGAGTGGACGAACCAGAAGATCGACCCGTCCTTCTCCATGACCAAGTTCCGCCAGGACGTTCAAGCGCGCCTCACTCCCGCTGTCCCCTCCGTACCGAAGGCACCCACCGTGACCGAGCTCCCCCTCAGCAACCCGACCGACTTCGGCGGACCCTTCCAGATGGATCTGTCCCGCACGACCGCCGTGGTCCTGGCGCCTACCGGCTGGACGGACATCGCGTTCCTTACCGAGACGCTGGACGAGGACAACCAGTTCACCATCGGCGACTACCGGATCAACGGTAACTGTACGTACTCGGGCGTTCTGTACGTCACCCTCACTGGCGTGCCGGCGGGCGATGAAGTTCAGGTCCGTCTGGTCGAACGCAACGCCAGCACCAACTCGATCACCAAGACGCACCCGATTGCTGAGGGGCTCGGCACCGACGGCAGCACGTACCTCGCGATCCCCTTCAACGGGCTCCTCGGTACCAGCCGTACGCTGGGTGTCCAGATCGCCAACTTCACCCCGGCGGACATCGTGCTCACTAGCGCTCAGCTGAAGCTCCAGACGTGGGTGAGGTCCGTATGAGCCGGCTCACCCGGGACGTCCTTGAGAGGGCTGCGTGGGCGTTCGTAGAGGGTGCTGCGGGTGGCGTCGTCATCACGCAGGCGAGCAACGTCAGCATGTGGTGGGCAGCCGTGAGTGCCGGTCTGGCTCCGGCCCTGAGCGTCGTCAAGTCGGCATACGCTACGCGCGTGGGTGACCCCGCTAGCGCGTCGCTCTCGAAGAAGATCTGAGGATGTCATGGCGGACCAACCGGACGTCAACGCTGCTGTACTGCACCAGCTTGAGTTGGTCCGCCGTGACCTCGCACGCGTGGAGGTACGCCTTGGTGAGCTAGTCTCTACTGAGAGGTACACGATCGAGCACGACGTCCAAGCGAGAGACATAGCCAAGCTTGAGACCCGTGTGACGGACCTGGAGAAGGACAAGGAGCGCGGACGGCACGTGCTTGTGTCCGCCTTCCTGTTCCCCCTCTTGATCGCGTTCATCTTCTACGTGCTGAAGTTCGGGAGCTAGATCATGTTGAGCCGATCCGCCAAGCTGAAGCTCGGAATCACCTACTGGACTTCAGCCACCGCGGTCTTCGGCATCGTCGGGTGGACCGCGTTCACGGTGGTCGGTCTCCGCAACGATCTCAACCAAGCCGAGAAGGATCGTACCGCCCTCTCCCAACAAGTCAAGGATCTAGGAGGTGTCCCAGTTGCAGGTGCAAGAGGTGCTACAGGGCAGCGAGGGGCTGACGGTCGAAACGGAACTCCCGGAGATCCCGGAGCTACGGGAACGGACGGGACCGACGGAACAGACGGCTCGGCCGGAAAGGCTGGGAGCGACGGCACCGACGGGGCAGCCGGCACCCCTGGACGGGACGGAGCCAGCGGAGCTGACGGCAAGGACGGAGTCGACGGAAGAGACGGAACTGTAGGCCCTCAGGGGCCTCAAGGAGACAAGGGCGAACCCGGACCCACCTGTCCCGAGGGGTACGAGATGGCTCCGGCCAAGTACAACTTCACGCCGATCCTGGTGTGCATGGAGATCAAGGACTGAGGACCATGGCGAGAAACATGAACAAGCCCCACACCAAGGGCGAGGAGGACATAGCTCAGGCGTGGCAGTGCTTCGAGCTGCGCCTCAAGGGCATGAGCCTGCGAGCGATCGGCAGCGTGGTCGGCATCAACCACCAGACCGTAGCCAACCGCCTTGAGATGGCCAACCGACTGATCGTCCTCCCTGGCGTTGAGGAGATGCGCAAGGTGGAAGACGAGCGGCTGAACCGCCTGCTGCTCGCCATGGAAGACCGCGTCATGACCGGAGACCCTCGGGCCGTTGAGGTCTACTGCAAGCTGCTGGAGAGGCTGCACAAGCTTCACGGCCTTGACCTCCCTGAGATCCACAACGTCACCGTGCACGAGGTCGACGAGCGGGACCGGGAGCTGGCGGAGATGGCGCGCGAGTACATCGTGAGGAGCAAGATCGGTGACATTGCCACTGCATGAGCCTGCCTTCCGCAGAGAGCTCTCCCGACTCGATCCCATGGCGTTCGCGTACATCTACCTGCGTCCCGCCATCACGGGCCAGGACGGCACCGTCAGCTTCGCGGAGTGCCACCACGAGTGGGCGAACCTCGCGATGTCCTGGATCGAGCCGCAGACGGTGCCCCAGGGGAATCGTCATGCGTTCTTCGCGCCTCGGTCCACCGGCAAGTCGACGTGGTGGCTGAAGATCCTCCCGCTGTGGGCAGCTGCTCACGGCCACGTCAAGTTCGCGGCCATCTTCGCTGACACCACCACGCAGGCACGTCAACACGCAGCCAGCTTCCGTAGAGAGCTCGACAACAACCAGCTGCTGCGCCGGGACTTCCCCGACCTCTGCGTGCCGGCACGACGCACCAGCGGCAAGAGCGAGACGGACACCGTGGATCTCATGGTGCGCGGCAACGGCTTCGTGCTCGCAGCGCGTGGCATGGATTCCTCCACCCTCGGCATGAAGGTGGGCGACCAGCGTCCGGACCTCCTGCTGATCGACGACCCGGAGCCCGACGAGAGCAACTACAGCTTGCTTCAGATGGAGAAGCGGCTGGCGACTCTGACCGACGCGATCCTCCCTCTGAACATCTTCGCCTCCGTGGTGTACTCGGGCACGGTGACCATGTCCGGCTCGATCGCGCACCAGATGATCAAGCATGCCAAGGGGGTGGAGACGACCGAATGGATCGACGATCAGCGCTTCAGCGTCCACCACCACCCCGCCATCCTCAGCGACGACTCGGGGGAGCGCCGGTCTCTGTGGCCCGAGAAGTGGTCGATGGAGTTCCTCGGCAGCATCGAGCACACCCGGCAGTACGCGAAGAACTACGCCAACGATCCTATGGGCGCCGGCGGGCACTACTGGAAGCTCGAAGACTTCGAGTACGGAACGCTGGGTGTGGAGACAAAGACGATCATCAGTGTCGACCCCGCGGTGACCGTGAAGCAAAGCTCCGACTACACCGGCATCGCGGTCATCGGCTACAGCAGCAGCGTGCGCAAGTGCGTGGTGCACGAAGCGCTTCAGGTGAAGCTCGGCCCCGAGGAGTTGAGGACCAAGCTGCTCCGGTTGTGCGCGAGGTACCCGCGGGTGTCGGAGATCCTCGTGGAGGACAACCAGTGGAAAGGTCTGTGGGATCGCATCCTCAACGACATGGTCGTCGATGGCCGGAGGATCACGGTGACGCCCAAGTCGGCTGGCTCGAAGTCGAAGGAAGTGCGAGCAGCGGACGCTCTCAACCACTACCAGACCGACAGGGTCCTCCACGCTGCCAAGCTCCGGGACCTTGAGGAGCAGATGGTGTCCTTCCCCAAGGCGCCTCACGACGACATGGTTGACGCGGTATGCCAGGGCGTGAATCGCTTCCTCACCTTCGGACCTGCGACCATAGCCGTGCCCCAACTTTCGAATCGAAGGTAGGCTGTAATCGTGGACGCTCTCACTCTCATCGCAGCAGCACTCGCAACAGCTCGGATTACTCGACTGATCACCACCGACGTGATAACCGAGCCTCTCCGCATCGCCGTGATCCGAAAGTTGAACGCCGAGGGCAAGCTCGCCTATCTCCTCGTGTGCGACTGGTGCGCGTCGGTGTACGTCGGTGCCGCGATGGCCGGCTCGTGGTGGGTGTGGGGGGACACGAAGCTCTGGGTGGCGTCCACGCTGGCCCTGAGCGCCAGCTACGCGGCGGGATTCCTCAACTCAAAGGCGGATGACTGATGGCTTTGTTCAGGCGGTCATCTCCGCCGGTAGTCGACTACGCCCGAGTCCCTCGCAGCATGGTCGCCGCTGCCGTGGACATCGCGCAGGTGCCCGAGAACTGGCGTACCCGGGCTGGAGAGGACGGTTGGCAGCGCGACGCTTGGTACTTCTACGATGCCATCGGGGAGCTGCGGTTCGCCACTCAGTGGCTTGCCAACTCGATCAGTCTCGCGGACATGTACGTCGCTGAGATCGATCCCGATACCGGGCTCGTTACCGGCCCTACTGAGAACCCCGTCGCTCAGAAGATCCTCGGTTCCATGTTCGGCGGAGCTGCCAAGCGATCTCAAGCTCAGGCCACGATGGCATTGAACTGGCAGATTGCCGGAGAGGTGTTCGTCCTCATCCGCTCTCGGAACGGCCAGGACGACGAATGGCTCGTGCTCAGCTCCACTGAGATCCAAGAACGCAGCAGCAAGTTCACATACCGGGATCCTCTCACAGGTGCGAAGGTGGATCTCAATCCGAGCACGGACATGCTCATCCGCATGTGGTCGCCGCATCCGCGGAACCAGTCTCACGCTGACAGCCCTGTGCGTGCCGCTCTCCCCATCTTGAAGGAGATCGAGCGCACGAGCATGAACATCGCAGCGAGACTGGACTCTCGACTCGCTGGTGCTGGCGTGTGGGTCGTTCCGAAGGAGCTCGACTTCGCTACCGGTGACGGAGATCCCGAAGGCGCACAAGGCGTCATGGACGTGTTGATGCGCGCAGCTACCGCGTCTCTCTCCGATCCGGGCCAGGCGTCTTCTCAGGTGCCCATCGTTATGCAGGCGCCGGGCGACCAGGTAGCCAACTTCAACTATCAGACGTTCGCTACCGAGCTCACCGCTGAAGTGATGGGGCTGCGCGTCGATGGAATCAAGCGGTTGGCCATGAGCTTGGATATGCCCGCGGAGATTCTCCAGGGCATGAGCGGTTCGAATCACTGGACTGCGTGGCAGATCGAAGAGACCGGCTACAAGATCCACGTAGCTCCCGTACTTGATCGTTTTTCGGATGCACTCACGGTTCAGTATTTTCGTCAAGCCATGATCGCTGCTGGACAGCAAGATGTTGATCGATACGTCATCGCGTTCGACGTCACTGCGATCGTCTCCCGTCCGGATCGTCAGAAGGAGTTGTTGGAGCTTCACGATCGCGGGCTCGTTTCTGACGAAGCCATTCGGTCGGAAGCAGGTGTTCCCGACGATGACATCCCCACTGATGACGAACGCGATCGACGCCTCATGGAGAAGTTGGTTCTTCAGGACACCTCGCTTCTTCAGGACCCGGGCGTGCGCACCGTGCTCGGATTGGAACAGCTCACTGTGACACAGACATCCACCGTGTCGCAATCTCCTCAGATCGAATCACAGTCCGAACCCTCATCGTCTCGCAGTCTTCCTGAGCGTGCATCACAGTCGCAGGACAGCGACGGCCTCACCGCAGCTGCGGAGCTCATGGTGTGGGACGCGCTCTCTCGTGCCGGCGGACGCTTGCTCACCCGGGAACACCGTGGTCAGTTCGCATCCACACCGAAGCACGATCTGCACACGGTCATCCGAACCGACGATGCGGATCGTCTGCTCGAAGGGAGCTTCCAGTTCGCTCCTCAGGTGGCCCCCCAATTCAGCGTGAACGCAGACGCTCTTGAGAACACGCTCCGCGGTTACTGCCGGCACCTCATCAAGTACCAGCGAGCTCACGACAGGGAGACGATGCGAGCATGGCTGAGCCTGTAGATCCTCTGCTGCCCGCTCGGCTGCGTCGACTGGCCTTCGTGGCACGGAATGAACGGCTGATCGCGGGAGCGTGGTACAGAGCAGCGCAGCGTCTCACGGACGCTATTCGTCCCACAGTGATGAATCCGTTCGACCACTCTCACGGAACACTGCCTCCCGATGCGAACACGGCGTTCGGCACCGCGACACAATCACTGTGGGACGGAGAGATCGACCGTGAAGTGATGCCGAAGATCCGTAACACGATGATGGAACCGTGGAACAGCACGCTCGCCGGAGCTCCCACTTCTGTGCGACGGTTCGAGGCGGACCCGACCGTGACCGACTACCTGACGTCGGCACGCAACAGACTCCGCAACTTCCCCAACGAGCTGTACTCATCGATCGTCCGGTTGGTCGCACGCGGTCTCGATCAGGGCTCTTCCATCCCGGACATCGCTGCTCTCGTACGGCGGGCTCTCATCACATCTGGCAACGACTCGTACGCCAATCGAGCGACCACCGTTGCCCGTACAGAAACCATCGGAGCCACCAACGCGGGCTCGTTCGCGTCGGCTCAGGCCCTCGCAGAGGTCATCGGGGATCCCAACCCTCAGAAGGTATGGCTAGCCACCGACGATGCACGTACTCGGGATACCCACAGAATCGCAGACGGACAGCGGGTATCGCTCACTGAAGCGTTCCTCGTAGGTGGATTCCCCCTTCAATTCCCAGGGGATCCGAGTGGTCCACCACAGGAAGTCATCAACTGCCGCTGTACGATCTTGAATGTTACCGAGGGTGAAACGCTCGACTGGACCGACAGGCAGTTCCGACGCGACGCCGACGACGTGTGGGCGGAATACGACCGACAACAAGATCAGGAGAACTGATATGGCAGAGAAGTGGACGGCCGTGATTGCTCGGCTGGGCACGCCTACCGGTGACGGCAGGGTCCTGTCTTCCGGAGGAATCACCAACCGCAGCCTCCCCATGCCGCTCATGTGGCAGGAGAAGACCGGAGAAGGCCACTCGGGCGCCGTGACCGTAGGCAGCATCGACGCGATCAACTACACCGCGGACATGGTCACCGCTGAGGGCACCTTCCTGGAAGAGTTCCCGGACAAGGCACGAGTCTTCGAGCTGATCCGACGCGGTGTCGTCGGCCCCTCCGTAGACCTCGCGGACAACGTCGAGTACGAGATCGACGACAACGATCGTGCGATCATCACCGCGGCCGGAATCGGTGGCGTCACCCTCGTTCCGATCGAAGCGTTCTCGGACGTCTCGATCCACATGACCGCGGATAACGCTGCGGTATCGGTCCCCGTGATAACGGCTGCCGCTTCGCCGGTTCTCCCTCCGCTGAGCGCGTTCGGCAACCCACACTTCGAGACGCCCACCGCGGTTCACACCAAGGACATGGACGGGTGGACGTGGGTTGGCGGCCATGTCGCAGCGTGGGGTGTGTGCCATGTAGGGCTTCCTGGCTGCGTCACAGCCCCTTCTTCGCAGTCGGAGTACTCCTACTTCATGACGGGCGCTGAGAGGACCTCAGACGGCGTTGACGTCCCAGTCGGCAAGCTGACCGTAGGTGGAGGTCATGCGGAACCGAACGCGGGCTTCGTCGCTGCGGCAGACCACTACGACAACGTCGGCACCGCGGTCGCGTCTGTGTTCGCCGGTGAGGACGAACATGGCATCTGGGTGGCGGGGTGGATCCTGCCGGGCACCACGCACGAGGCCCTCTCCGCCCTGCTGCGCTCTCCGCTCTCGGGCGACTGGCGGCGTATCGGCGGCACCCTGGAGATGATCGCTGCTCACGCGGTCAACGTCCCCGGATTCCCGGTGCCTCGTGCGCGCGTGAAGTTCTCGGCCGGCAACCAGGTCTCCCTCATCAGTCCGTTCTCGATGCCTGAGATCGACGTCAAGCCGACTCCTGCGGACGTGGCTGCGCTGGCGAACAAGAAGTCGGAAGCCCTGGCTGCTCAGGCGCGTTGGGGTTGGAAGACGCGACAGATGAAGGGACGCTGATCATGGCCTGCGCATGCGGGAACAAGAACACCTCCACCCTCTACAACATCGAAGTCAGCTTCCGGGACGGCAGCAAGAAGGTGTTCGGCTCGAAGGCTGAGGCACGCCTCGCGATCGTCAGCGCTGGCGGGGGCGGCACGATGAAGAATGTGCTCAAGGCGGACAACCCCGTCACCAAGTAATCAAAGGTGGGCCTGCATGTTAGGCTGTCTTTCAAAGGCAGCTTGGCTGCGGGCCAGACCTTTTTCTGATGAGGGCGCACACCGACCATAGGGAACGGAGTCTCAGAGATGTCTGAGAACACCCCGCAGCTGCCCGATGTGGCTGCACTGACCGATGCCGAACTCGCGGAGAAGTTCTCCGCCGTTCAGGCACGAGGCGCTGAGCTCAGCGGCAAGGACGATCTGACTGCCGACGAGATCTCAGAGCTGAGCACACTTGCTGGTGAGTTCGACTCCTACAAGGGCGAGACGGACAACCGCATCGAGAAGGCCGCTCAGGTTGCTGCCAGCCGAGAGCGCTTCGCCAACTACACCCCTCCGGCCGTTGAGGTCGTTGAGCCGGCTGCCGAAGCGGTTGAGGTCACCGCGGTCATCAAGTCCGACGAGGTCGCAGTCCCTTCCGTCGCCAGCATGAGCAACAAGACCACCCCCGTGGTCGCTGCAAAGAGTTCCGACAACGGCAAGACGATCACGGCCTACGTCAGCTCCGGTGCCGCCGGCTACTCCGGTCGTCAGGTCGGAGAGGCGTTCTCGGGGATGGACGACATCTCCGAAGCCATGATCAAGATCGCGGAGAGCATGGGTTCTCGCGGTGGCGGTACCGGTTCGAAGCAGGCCATCGCGCAGTTCAAGACCGTTCGAGGCAGTGAGTTCACGGTCGACAACCCGAAGGATGGCATGCGGGTCCTGCGTCACGCGCGGGATGAGCAGCGCCTGAGCGGTGGCTCGCTGGCCAAGTCCTGGCAGAAGAACCTGGACAACGGCACGGCCAGCCTCACCGCTGCTGCCGGCTGGTGTGCACCGTCCGAGAACCGCTATGACATCTGTCGGCTGTGGGGTTCCGGGGTCGGTCTGCTCGATGTCCCGACCATCACTGTCCGACGAGGCGGCTTGAACTACACCGACGACCCCGGGTTCGCCGCGATCTACGCGAACGCCGTCGCCGCGGGTGGTGGCTCCAACTTCCTGACCGAAGCGCAGGTCATCGCGGACACCGCCAAGACGTGTTCCGAGCTCCCCTGCCCGACCTTCGAGAACCGCCGGCTGGACATCCTCGCTCTCTGCATCCGGGTCAGCTTCCTTCAGGCTGCTGGCTACCCCGAGATCGTCAGCGCGTGGACGGATGGTCTTCTGGAGTCCAACTCTCAGGAGATGAACCGGATCGTCATCGCGGACATGGTCACCCGCGGCGGAGCGGCCACCGTGTTCGCTGACGTCGACTCGACCGCTGGTGTTCAGGACAGCTTCACCTCTGCCCTGCTGGCCAGTGCCGAGCTCGCTGCCGAGGACATCCGGTACCGCGAGGGCATGCCGCTCAACGCCACCATCGAGCTGGTCTACCCGCACTGGGTCCTTCCCCAGGTGCGCGCCGATCTCTCCCGTCGCAACGGCATCGCCATGCTGGCCGTGTCTGATGCCGAGATCGCTTCGTACTTCTCGGCTCGGAACCTGCGTGCCCAGTTCGTTCGCGGCTACCAGGACGGCCTCATCACGGGCGGCGCCCTGAACGCGGCCTTCCCCGGCGGCATCGCGGCTCCCCCGTTCCTGACGGCTCTGCCGTCCACGGTCAACTTCATGGCCTACCCGGCTGGCGCGGTTGCCGTTGCTCGCCAGGACGTCGTGACGCTGACCAACGTGTACGACGCGGCCTCTCTCGCGACGAACGAGTTCACGAGCCTGTTCGCCGAGGAGGGCTTCGCTCCGGTCTACCCCTGCCCGGGTCTGCGGAACTACACCTTCACCGGTTGCATCGGTGGTACCACGGGCGCGAACGTCATCGACTGCACCACCTGATCGATCCCTCAGACCGCCGGGGTGATGGAGCGTCCCCCATCACCCCGGCTCCTTAGAAGGGAGGGACGATGGTAGCAATCGCTGGCCTGGTGCCGAACCTGATTGAGGCACCCCCGGTCGGTCCCCTCCGATACGGCGTGTTCAACGTCGCTCGGATGACTGAGTACTCGGGTGTCGACGCCGCACGGTTGTGGGGTGCGGGATACAGCTTCCTCACTGACCACTGCGGTGGAGCTCAGGTATACGACGACGCCTGCGGGGTTACGCCCGTTAAGGAATTCGTCGAAGGCTCCGACCTCATGGAGGCGGACCCCTTCCGGGTGTTCGCCAAGAAGCACTGCGGCGCAGTCGGTCGCACGGCGCAGGAGATGGAAGCCGCGGTTCGTCAGCAGCTCATCAGTGCTGAACAGACCGTGGTGGAGTCGGTCATCTGGGATGGTGGAGCTCTCGCAGCCCACTCACCCACGCTGACCGGAGCTGGTGCGGCCACCGTAGTCCCGACTGCTGACGGAGCTGGGGCGGCCATTGCGGCCCTGGAGAACGCTGCGTACCAGGTGTTCGGCTATGTCGGCACCATCCACGTCAACCAGACCGCCTACGCAGCCCTGGTGTACTCGGGAATCCTGCGGCTGGACGGCAACGTCTGGCGCACCTCGCTCGGTACCGCGGTCAGCTTCGGTGCCGGCTACGGGATCACGGGCCCCGCGGATGTTGCACCCGCCGCCGGGTTCGTCTACGCGTTCATGACCGAGGGTATCGACGTCCGCCGCACGGACATCCGAGTGCCGGATGTCATGCAGACGCTCGATCGGATCAACAACCAGTGGGAGGTTGAGGCCATCCGCGCCTACGCCTACACCTGGGAGTGCCCAGAGGTGTTCGCAGTTCAGGTTCCGATTGCGGCTCCGGCAGTGGCCACCGCACCTACGGCGGTCTGAGATGGACACCGCCACGATCCTCCCCGCTCCCGGCCAGTTGAAGAAGGTCTTGCGCCTCCTCAACGACCTGGCCGGCGGACATGCTGACGCCACGGTGGACGGCTCTTACGAGATAACCGTTCCGGAATGGCTGGCCGAGAAATACAACGCCGCGGTGACTCCCGTTGCTGCGGCTCCCAAGCGCACAAGGCGCCCGAAGAAGGAAGAGGTGGAACAGTGACTGTCTGTTCAGCCCAAGCACGGGGCGCCCGGATGCGGCTCACCCGGCTGGACGCGTGCGGCATCCCTGTCGTCGGTGCCGCTTCAGTGGTCACCACGTCCGGGTTCGTCAGCGTCGGAGTCACCCCGGTCTACCGGGATCCCGACGAGATCGAACTCGTCAATGCCAACGCGGAACTCTGCGTCACCGACCGAACCTGCCCTCAGTTCAAGTGGGACGAGCTGGAGATCGAGTTCTGCAACATCGATCCCGATGCGTGGAACATCATCACCGGCGATGCTCTCGTTCTGAACGACGCGGTTGTCCCCGAGGCAGTCGGCTTCCGCCAGTCCGGCAACGACCTGTGTACGGCCAACTTCGCTCTGGAAGTCTGGACCAACGTCACCGGGGTTGCCTGCACCGACCCGACCGAGAAGCCGTACGGGTACTGGCTGTTCCCGTACGTGGTTCAGGGCACGGTCGGTGAGTGGACGTTCGAGAACGACGCTCTCACCCTGACGCTCTCCGCCATCACCAGGGCGGGCAGCGGATGGGGTGTCGGTCCGGACACCTATCTGGTTCGTCGAGACGCAGTCACCGGTACGCCCGAGACGCTGCTCACCCCCATCGGCCCCAACGACCACCTGCACTACGAGTACACGACCGCTCCCCCGCCCGCCGCTGTGTGTGGCGCGACTGCACTGCCCGCAGACACCCCGTAAGGCTGTATGCTGTGAGATGGGACGTAGCACTGGCTGCGTCCCTCTTTCATGTTTGGAGGCTCCCCCACATGCCTGCAATCAGCTGCGTCTGGGATTCCGTCGCGAACTGGGCAACCCTCGCGGCACAGGATCCTGAGTTGTACCTCGCGTTCCGGTACCAGGGTGGCGATACGTACTTTCGGAACTGCGGCAGCGACGTCAACGACACCCTCATGAACAAGGACATGTTTGACGCCATCGCGGACGTGTGATGGCTTCCCTCTACCAGGACACGTACTGGTTCCCCTCGGGTGCGCTAGCTGCCGCGGTGCAGGCACGCGTCTTCCCTCGGCACTCGAACAGTCTCGCTACGATCTGGCAGGACGCTGCTGAGACGATCCCTCAGTCCAATCCGATCAGTACCTCAGTCGGGGGTGTGCTCAGCTTCTACGCGACTCCGGGTGACTACTGGGTTTATATCGGTGGTGAAACGTTCTCCGTCAGCATCGACTCGGATGGCGTGGTGCCCGACGTCTGGCACGAGGTCTTCCGTTTCGAACAGGCCGTGCCGTCCACGACTTGGATGATCAACCACAGCATGGATTCGAACCCAGATGTGCAGGTCATCATCGGCGGTCAGCACGCTCCGGCGGACATCATGTACACCGACCTGAACAACATCACCATCAACTTCTCCACCCCGCAATCCGGGTTGGCGATTCTCAGGAGGTAGCAGTGGCCATCCCGTACTTCGACAGTCTGGATCTGAACGGCAACCGGGCACGCGATGCAGCCGACGCAGTGCTCCCCCAGGACTACGTCACCCTCGCGCAGCTGACCGCGTCCAACACGATCGGCTTCGCAGCCACCATCGGCAACGGGGTCTCCGTTCTGTTCAACGTAGTCCACGGTCTGAACAGCACTGACGTCCTGGTGCAGGTGCAGGAGGTCGTGTCCGGCGATGTGGTCGGTGTTGGCGTCTCCACCAACGGAGTGAACTCAGTGGACGTCACGTTCGCTGTGGCGCCCGCGTCGAACAGCTTCCGCGTCATCGTCATCCGGGCGGCGTGATGTCAGACCGGTACCGCGATCTTCTCCGACTGGTGGGGCTCACGTCGACTCCCGCGGCCCCTGCTGCCGGGGACCTGTGGTATCGGTCGGACACCAGTCAGGTCCGCACATCCGACGGCCTCGCGGGTCAGTCCATCACCATCGGCCCCGAGGGGAATCTACCGGTCATCCGCTCCGCAGCGTGGCATTCGGTTCCGCCGTTCGGACCTCAGGGATCCGCTACCGTACCTGCGGATCGGCTGTTCGCTCTGCCCTTCTGGCCCGGTAGATCGACCACGCTCACCGGTGTGGCAGCTAACGTCACCCTGGCAGTCATCGGTGGCAACCTGCGCTTCGGGGTCTACCTCTCTGATGGCTTGCTGCCCACCACCCTGCTAGCTGACTACGGCACGGTCGGTGCCGGCCTGACTGGAGTCCGTTCGATCACGGGCGTATCCACGTCCATCCGGCCCGTGCTCCACTACCTGGTGATCGCTCGCCAGGGTGGACTGTTGAATCTCGGGCTCACCGCGCGGGATACCTGGGATCCGATCATCTCTGAAACGACGCCCACGCTGGCCGGCAACCTGAACAGCTACTACCGGGACAGCGTGGGAGGTGCCCTGCCCGCCAGCTTCGGCGCAATCGCGGGCACGATACAGGCTCCAGCGCTCTCGGTCCAGCTAACATAGGGGTATGCCAGTCATCAATCCGGCGCCCCTGGTGCCCACACCGCTAGCGGCAGCGCTGGAAGAACCATGCGCCTGGCCGATCAACACGAACTGCTGTCCCGACTGGGACACCTACGAGCCACAGCTTCAGGAAGACGCCACCGCGTGGGCTACCGGGATTCTTTGGGCGCTCACCGGCAGGCGCTTCGGCCCCTGTACCATCACGGTTCGACCGTGCGGCAGCACCTGCAACTTCGGTGGCGGGTACATGACCTGGCCGGTCACTCTCGATGGCAACAGCGGGGGAGTCTCCGGCGGTACGTGGCGCCCGTTCATCGATGGCGCTGGCGTGTGGCGCAACTGCGTGTGTCCCGGCGCTTGCCGCTGTGCTGCATCCTGCGAAGTATGGCTGCCGGGTCCGGTGTCTTCGGTGTCCGAAGTCGTGGTCGACGGAGTCGTCATTCCCTCGTCGGCGTACCGCATCGACAACGGGAACACCCTGGTTCGACAGGACGGGGAGTGCTGGCCGCAGTGTCAGGACTTCGACCTCAGCGCGGTGGCCCCCGATACGGAGAACACCTTCACGGTCACCTACCAGCGTGGCACCCCGGTCCCCGTATCCGGACAGATCGCTGCCGGTCTTCTGGCTTGCGACTTCGCGAAGAGCTGCACCACCGGATGCAAGCTCCCGGGCAACCTGGCCAGTCTGACTCGCCAGGGTGTGGAGGTGACCGTGGCGGACCCGACCGACGAACTCAACGCAGGTCTGACCGGCATCCCCCAGGTCGACCAGTGGATCCGCGCGGTCAATCCGAACCGACTCGCCGGACGCATGAAGGTCTGGTCACCCGACGTCAACTTCCCGAGGATGACCACGTCATGACTTTCAGCATGGATGCGGCGCAGCAGGTTCTCTCCTGCTTCGACATCGCTCTTCACGAGGGACCCAACCCACCGCCCGACGACAACATCTGTCTTCGCGTAGGGGAGGTCCCCTTCAGCGCGGGCTTGAGCGAGGACCTGTGCTGCGCGGGCTTGGCGTGGGTGCGAATCCTCAGCATCAATCCGAGCACTCGTTTCCCCCAGACCGACACGACGCCTAGTAACTGCGCTCGAAGTTCGTGGGCTGTTGAACTCGAACTCGGCGCAGTGCGGTGCATGCCGTTCGGTGACAACCAGGCAGGACCTTCTTGTACGCAGTGGACTGCCGCAGCGATTCAGGTTGATGAAGATGCGGCTTCGATGCGGCGTGCAGCTTGCTGCGTATACGACCTGATCGATGTCGGTGCCACGCTGATCGAACAGGTAGTCGTCGGTGAGTGGACGCCCATCGACAACCAGGGTGGATGCATCGGTGGCCAGATGACCATGACGATTCAGATCAACTGCGGAGAGTGCTCATGAGAAAGAAAGTGCAGGTCGTCGCTGTTGTCAGCTTCGAGAACATCAGGAAGAACGACGTGGGGAAAGTCGACCTCACGCCCCGCATCAAGGCTCTCATCGACCGCGGGTATCTGAGGATGGTGGAAGATGTCTCGCTTCCGGATCGACCGAGCGCAGATCAGAGCAGCGAGCAGGGAGGCAGCGAGGCAGGAGTTGGCGATAGGGGGGCAGCAAGTTCTGAACCGGTCGCGAATCCTGACGCCAGTTGATACGGGCCGGCTGCGTTCGTCGGAGCGTCTGAGCTTCAACCTCTCCGGGGCCAACCCTTCGTTCAAAGTGTCGACCAACGTTCAGTACGCGGAGTACGTGCATGACGGCACTCGACCCCACGTGATCCGGCCGCGGCGCAAACAAGCGTTGAAGTTCCGCGTCGGAGGGATGACTGTGTTCGCCAAAGTGGTCAACCACCCCGGCACCCGAGCTCGGCCGTTCTTCGAGCGGGCGTTGGTGGAGGTGGCTCGTGCGCGCGGATGGGCCGTACGCAGAGTGCGCAGGATAGACTAGGGATATGGGACGCAAAGAGATCAAGAAGAAGCAGACGACCACGCTGCCGTTCAAGGGCCGGCCAGTTCGATTCTATCGGCCCACCGATGGCCAGGCGTCCGCGATGTTCCTCGCTTCCAAGAAGAGCGGCGACACCGCGGTCAGCACGTTCTTCCGCGTGCTCGAAGCTCTAGTCGTGGATCCGGAGAACTGGACCCGGATGGAAGACCTCATGATCGATGGCACGGCTGTCGTCAAGGACTTCTCTGAGCTGTTCACCAACCTCCACACGTACGACTGGCCGGAGACCGAGGACGCTCCGGCCGATGACGAGTAACCGATTCAACCTCGCAGCCTCCATCTCGCCGCAGCCGGTGCAGGTGGAGGCTGCTGGTCGTACGTACACCATCCCCTCTCGGACCGCCGGAGACTGGATCCTCGCGGTTGCTGACGACGAACCGATCACCGCGGTGTTTCCAGGGCTGCTCAGCAAGTCCGACTACCAGCTCGTGGTGAACCTGCTGGCGGATGGGGATCTAGACGTCTTGGAGTTGCGTCGCCCTGCGTTCGATGCGATCAGCACGGCTTCCGGATTCAAATGGTGGGAGACGATGAACCTCGTGGGCATGTGCACCCACGATGCCCGCGTCATCGGAGAGCTCACGCTCCGCGGCATCGACCCCGGCGCAGTCCCGTTCAGTCGTTGGTGCGCTGCTCTGTACGCGCTGAACCTGCGAGGGCTCGACGAGAAGGAGCAGCAGAAGTGGCTAGCTAAGTTCACGTTCCCTCCGCCGCTCGCTGAAGCCTTGGACGAAGCTGCTGCCGGGGATTCATTCGAAGATATGATCAAGGGTTTCCGCGGGATGCCGGGGGTCAGCGGCGGGTAGTAGGCTTGGATTCGAAGGGAGGTACGTCTGTGGCCAGCCAAGCATTCATCGAAGTCATAGCCGATACGGATGGGGTTGAAGCTGATCTCGAACGAGAGATGGCTGCGATCATCCGCGAAGTAGAGCGATCTCTTCCCGAGATCGATGTCCAAGTAGATACGGAGAGCGCTCGTCGAAACATCGACGTTATCGGTCGATCCATGTCGGCACTGTCACCCCTAGCCAGTGGTGCTGGCAGCGCGGTTAGCGGACTCGGAACGGCGCTTGGTGTAGCTGCGGCGTCGGGTGCTGCGGCAGGCGTAGCTCTCGCGGCTCTCCCGCTTCTGTTCGGCGGCATCGGTATCGCAGCTGCGGCTCAGTCGAAGAGCGTGCAGAAGGCGTTCTCCGGATTGAAAGATCATGTGGTCACCGAAGTTCAGGGGATGGTCGGGCCCATCCGCACCGTGCTGATCAACATGGCCAGCGAGTTCCGGAAGACGTTCGACTCGATCGCCCCCTCGTTGAAATCAGCCTTCGCAAATTCTGCCCCGCTCATCGGAGATCTGGGTACTGCGTTCTCCGGTTTGCTGAAGAGCCTTGTCCCCGCGCTGGCTGGATTGATCACCGCTGCTACGCCCGCCTTCAACGCAATCACTCAGGGGATTACGGAATTGGGTCCCGCGCTTGCAGGATTCTTTGAAGGCTTGGCTACGGGTGCAGTCGGTGGAGCGTCAGCGCTCGAAGGCATCTTCGATATCATCAACGCAGTCCTACCGTTCCTCGGTCAGCTCCTCGGCGCCTTCTCGGAACTGGGTGGCCCGGTGTTGTCTGCGATCGGAGCTGGCCTTGGAGAAGTACTCGCTGCCTTCAGTCCGTTGATCCCTATCATCGCGGACTTGGCTGGCAAGTTCGCGGATGCCCTCATCCCGATCATCGCTCAGGTGGCGGGCATCTTCGTACAGCTGGCTCCGCCGATCATTAAGTTGGTTGGATCACTGGGTGGACAGCTCGGCCCCATCCTGGGAATGATTGCAGGACTCTTCTCGGAACTGCTGCCACCCGTCTTGCAGATCGCTCAAGTTTTGATCAGCGCGTTGGCCCCGGTGATCGGCACTCTGGTCAAGGCTTTCGTCCAACTCCTTCCACCGATTCTCGAACTGGCCAGCACCTTGATCGGAGCTTTGCTGCCGATCATCGTTGCCCTGATCCCCGTCCTCACCCCGCTCCTTCAGCTGGCTGTCCAGATCGCAGCGGTCTTCGTCCAGGTAGCAACCGCGGTCATCGCCGCTCTTCTCCCCGCACTGATGCCGCTGATCGGAGCGGTACTTCAACTGGCTCTGGCCATCACCCCGCTCATCACCGCGCTGCTGCCGGTCGTCGTCGCCATCATCAAGAAGCTCGGGGCGATCATCACCACGGTGATTCCGATCATCGCTCAGCTGGTTGCCATCGTCGCGAAGAACCTGGCTAGCGCCATCAACAACATCGCGATCCCGGCGATCAGACTGATCACCGCTCTTCTCCGCGGCGACTTCTCCGCGGCGACGAACGCGGCTAAGGCGTTGGTTCGAGGCTTCGCTACGTTCTTCATCGACAGTTTCCGGAACATCTACAAGGGCGTATCGGCTGCCATCAAGCTGGTCATCGCCGCGGTCAAGAAAGTCCCCGGCCAAGCCAAGTCCGCGCTCGGCGCCATTGGTTCGTATCTCTACAACTCCGGCAAGGCGCTGTTGCAAGGCTTCATCAGTGGCATCAAGTCTGCTGCCGGAGCGGTGAAAGACGCCGTCAAGGGAGTGCTCAGCAGTGCACGGAACTTGCTGCCGTTCTCCCCCGCCAAGGAGGGACCGTTCTCCGGACACGGCTACACCACGTACTCCGGCGCTGCCCTCATGCGCGACTTCGCGGCGGGTATCCAGGGTCAGGAAGGCATGCTGCGCAAGACGATCTCGCAGACTCTCGGCACCGCGCGGATGGGGTTCAACCCCATTGAGGTTGCACGGAACAGCAGGACCAGTGCGTTCGTCGCTCCGGCTCAGGCTCTCAGCCACGGGTTGACTTTCGGTGGCGAGAATCTCGGCACTCCGAACGTGACCGTGATGATCGGCAACAAGGTGATCGACCAGCACATCGACGTACGCATCGGTGCCAACAACACCCGGCGCGACCGGGTCACAGCCCAGGGAGTGAGGCGCTGAGATGCCCATCACGTGCACACCGGACAACAACCTCGCGGTCAACCTCATCACCATGGACTACACCGGTGAGGCCGGCACCCAGACGTCGGTGTTGATCGAGCGATCCGTGAACGGCGGACCCTTCGAGGCGTTCATCAACTACGGACTGCTCTGCCAGCAGGGGTACTACTACGACACGACGATGCCGCTCGACACCCCGGTCACCTACCGCGGCACCAGCAATGATGGATTCGTCAGCACGTGCATGTCCACCGTGGATTCGAGCGGATTCGTCTGGCTGAAGGATCCCGGCCGGCCTTGGGCGAACATCCGGCTCGATCTCTGCATGGTCCCCACGCCGCCAGCTGATCCCGACTGCGCTCCGCCCGAGGAACCCATAGCCCTCATTCAGTTCGGCAGCGAGAACCGCGCTGGTGACTTCGCCCTCTTCCCCCTGCTGGCAGACGAGTTTCCCGCGGACGTCTTCTCTCGGAGGAAGGCGCCAACCACCAGTATCCAGTTCGCGTCCCGTACGTGCGATGCCATCGACGCGATTTACCAGCTGTTCACAGCCGGCGGTCCGATCTTCATTCAGGCCCCGCCGATCTACTGTTGGCCCGACCGGTTCGTTCAGCCTGGTGATCTCCAGATGGAGTACATCAGTCGGGATCAACGCAAGCCCTGGCGCCTGTGGTCCGTGCCTCTCGCAGTGGTGGACAGCCCGGCTATCGACAACATCCAAGGCGTGGCCGGCCAGACGTGGTGCGTGGTCGATGATGCGTTCGTTACCTACGCAGGTCTGACCGCGTCCGGATTGACTTGGGGTGACGTGGTGCAGGGCATCTGACAGTAGACTGGGGGCATGGTCCTCCCAATCTCGTCAGCGTACAACGCAGTGGTGAAGGGGCCCCACGAGCAGGTCACCAGGATCCGGGTGTTCCACGGATCAACAGAGGTGACTCCTGTCGGGGGCCTCCCCATCGTTGACGGCTCCGTCTCCGCCGCGCTGACCGGCAGGGTGACGCGCAACCTGGATCTTCAAGTTCCCTTCGAGTTCTTCCCGCACAACCCGACCGACTTGCTCAGTCCGTATCGAGCGACCGTCATGGTGGAGTCGGGGCCGCGGTATCTCGACGGGACTACCGAGCTCTTCCCTTTGTTCACCGGCAGGATCTACGAGGCGACGCTGGGTGGAGATGGGTCGGTCTCGTTGCGTGCCGACGACCTGGCTGCGGACGTGCTCGCCTTCCGGTTCGAGCAGCCGCAGAGTTCTCAGCCCAACGTCTCCATCGTGCAGCAGATGCAATCCCTCATCTCCGAAGCCGTGAACGGTCCGGTCTTCGGATCCAACAACGTCGACGACACCACGTGCCCGCCGTTGATCTGGGACGACGACCGAGGCAGAGCTCTCGACGACCTGGCTGCCGCCCTCAGCGCGCGCTGGTACACGCTCGGCAACGGGCAGTTCGTGATTCGCGAGTACCCGTACATCACGGGCACCGTTGTCGCGTTCCTCGTGGACGGCACAGCCAGTGATGAGCAAGGCCTCATCATCAACGCGAACAAGACGATCACCCGAGACGCTACGGCGAACTCGATCACGGTCATCTCGGAACGCATGGATGGATCGGAACCCGTCATCGCTCGACGCAGGGATATCGCGACCGGATCCCCGACCATGTTCGGCGGGTTGTTCGGCAAGGTATCCCAGATTCTCAAGCCTCAGACTCCTCTGTCCGGTACGGAAGCGGACGCCCTCGCTCGCCAACAGCTGGCCGCATCGCTGGCGCTGACCGAACAGTGGACTCTTGAAACTCCCGCGTTCCACTTCCTCGAACCGGGGGACACCATCCGCATCAGGTACCGCGGTATCGAAACCGTTCAGGTCATCGATTCGTGGCGTATCGGGTTGACCCCCAGTTCGACCATGTCGATGACGACTCGCTCCTCCGTCAACCCGCCCGTATCGGAGTCATGATGGACCAGACATCACCGCGGTTGTATCCGTTCCCTGAGTGCGCACCACCCATAACCGAGGATGCATCCGACATAGTCCAGGTGGCGAACCTCGCGCTCACTATCGACGCCGACGTGACGAACCTGTTCAACACGGTGGACAACAACCTCTTGTCCCCCGACGGATGCCACATCGCTGGCGCTGCGCAGACGATTCAGCAGGGCGATCCGATCAGCTTTTCCGTCCTGCGGTTCGACAACTCACCCGGCGCCGTGATGAACGAGACGCTCGGCATTCGTACCCGCACCGACGGCATCTATCTCATCACCAGCTGGGTGCAGGTGGATCAGGGACCGACCCCGCCGCTCGACAACCTGAAGGTAGTCTTCTCAGTGCAGGGCATCGGGGATCTATCGAGCGAGGGGCTCGCCACGAACTTCAACATCACGACGCTGCCGGGAGAGGTGAACGGCTCGGTCATCCTGCGGCTCACCGCGGGCCGGCTCATGCAGGTGTCGCTGAGGACTGTCGGCACCGTGACCCTGGACGTAGAGCAGTGTGAGTTCTCCGCCGTCAGAATGGGGCCGTTGTAATGCCGACGAATCTCACCGACGCGCTGATCAGTGCGAAGCCTGTCTCCGCCATCGTGCGCACGGGCATCGTCACCGACTGGGATCCGCAGTTCGTTCAGGTCAACGTCGGTGGCACCGAACTTCGAGCTGCGTATCTCGACTGGTACCAGCCGCCCATTCAAGGCGACCTGGTCGCAGTCATTCAGCAGGACAGCAGCTGGCTCGTGCTCGGACGATACGCGGGTGCCGGCCTTAACCAGATTCTGAATCCCTCATTCGAAGACTCCATCCCCACTGCAACCGCGTCACCCGGCACCATCCCGCTTAACTGGTTCAGCTTCGGGACCATCTCCGGTGCAGGGCCCAACCCGGCTAGCGTCAACGTCAACACAGACACCGACGCACCCCAGTCCGGGCAGGTCGTCAACATCAACCCGAACTCCCCGGGCGCTGCTCTCGATGTGGTGCTCACGTCGAACGCCATTGCAGTCCAGCCGGGGGAGTCGTACTTCCTGTCGGTGTACGCAGCCAACGCGAACTTCATCGCGCCCACTGGTGTCTTCACCACCCCGCCCACTCACGTCCAGTTGATGGCCTGTTGGTTCTCCACCGACGTAGAAGCCTTCCCGTCCGCCACCCTGACCGACGACTACACGATGGCGCAGCGAGTCCAGAACCTGAGGGAGAAGCCTCCTTACACATTCATGAGTGGGGCCATCTCAGTCCCCGCAGCCATGACGAACGGCGGCTTCATGCGCGTCGGATTGCGCTGTGAGTTCCCTGCCAACGCAGTCAGCTCGATACGATTCGACTTCGTCACCGCGAGGAGGATGACCTAAGATGCCGCAGAACACACCGCGGGGATACACCTACCCCTGCTACACCGACACCACGAACTTCCCGGCGCAGATCCAAGACCTCGCCACGGACATCGACACCGACGTCCAGAACATCCTGACGGACATCACTCAGGCGCGGAACAATCCCCCGAGTCTGAAGGTGCAGACGACCGGTGTGGCTACGGCTATCGGTGCCGGTGCGCTCATCACCCTCAGCTTCGCCACCGAAATCTACGATCCGACCAACATGATCGTAGTGCCGAGCCCCACCATCACGATCGCTACCGAGGGGCTGTACCTCTTCGGGTTCAACGTCACCTTCACTGGCCCGAACAACGGCGTGCGCCTCGTGCAACTCGGCATCGGCGGGTTCGTCCGCTGCATGAACACGCGACGTCGCGCGGGCACCAGCACGCAGATCACGGTGGAGGGAAAGATGCTGAGCAACGTGCCGGCGGGATCGGTGGTCAACCTGCTGGCCGGTTCGTCGGTGGCCACCACCGTGAACATGTTCCAGATGAACATCACCCGCATGACCGGCAACACGATTCTCTGAGGGGACAGCATGCCTGCCAACACACCGAACCGCGGCTATCCGTACCCCCTGCCGGCGGACCCGGTCAACATCCCCGGTGATCTCCAGAGCCTGGCCGAGGATATCGACGACGACATCACGGCCAACCTCGCTCCGGCCACCACGGTTCCGCGGGCCATGGGGATCATGAGGTCGAGCGGATCTCAGACGATTCAGCCGAACATCGAGACGTCGCTCGCCTTCCAGATCCAGCTGAAGGACACCGACAACATGGTCAACACGGTGCAGTCCCCCACTGCACTGATGATCAACACGGCTGGCTTCTACATGTTCCACGTTCTCATCACGGCGCCGGTTACTAACTGGACCAACCTCGTTCTGCGGATGCGACTCAACAGCACCACCGAAGTGTTCGTCACCGACCAAGAGTTTCAGTCCGGTGCGCAGAGCCGCTTCGAGTACACCGCGACTTGGATGCATCCGATGCTGGCCGGCCAGACGATGAACGTCACGCTGCAACACAACGGCGTGGGTCCCGTGTGGGTCCTCAACCGGGAGCTGGCGGGCATGCGGATGGCGTCATGAAGAAACCCCCGGAGTCCGAAGCTCCGGGGGTTTCTGTTGTGTTCAGCCTTCGAACGGCCAGTGATCTGGGTAATCCAGCTCTTGGTATCCGTCTCCGTCATCGGATGGCAGAGGCGGGGGGCAGAGCTGCCGTGCGAGATCCTGAAGACTCGGCGGTCGGAGCTGCCGTTCGAGATCCTGAAGACTTTCCTTCGAACTCTTCTCGTTCCTGTCCGACCACTCCCGAGCCATCCGGACGGAGTGCGATGCGGAGACCGCGGAGTAGAGGGCGAACGCCAGCCCAGAACGCTCCGAACCCTCGCGCGTCAATCTCTTCGACAACCAGTACAGCTCGTCGGTGTACAGCGGCAGGGCTGCCATTCCCGCATCGGTGTCCGGTCCATGCACCGCACCCAGCGCGTTGGACAGGTGGGTGTTCATCGAGTTCTTCAACCACTCCCAGTCGTCCTGGGTGATGGCGACGCTCCACAGATCAGACATTGCTCTTCCCCTTCTCCGGTGTCATGCAGCTCTTGCAGATGTTCATGGTCCACCAGTGCTCGTTGCCGAGTTCAGAGTTCGGAGGGAGTGCGGTGCGGAGATACCTCTCTCCCGGCTCGATGTGGTGGAACGGTGGGCGATGCGTGTCCTCGCAGTACTTCCTGATGCGAGCGGTGTGGTAACTCTTCAGCGGTTCGTCAGCCATCGTAGTTCTCCTTCTCCGGGGCCATGCAAGACGAGCAGATGTCCTGGTGCCACCATATGTAGTAGCCGAACTCACCACCGGGAGGGAACGAGATGCGGAGATATCTCTCCCCAGGCTGAATCACTCGGCAGCACTCCCACGCTTCGGAGTCGCAGCGCCGCATCCGAGTCGAAGTGCGGTACGCCCACAGACTCCTAGGCATCGTAGTTCTCCTTCAGCTGCGCGAGGCCAGCCAGGTCCCAGCTGGTGAAGGTGCCGTACTTGCTGGCCGTGTTGAAGCCGCCGTTAGGAGCGGTCATCGCAGGAGTGTCGCCCGCCGCGTTCTTCACACCGGCCGGAGCGTGAGCCAGACCAAAGGCGTGTCCGAACTCGTGGGGGAAGAGGTTCTTCCAGAGCTTGTCACTGATCACCCATGTACCGCCGAGTTGCTTGTACTCGCTGTTCACCCAGACGCGCCCGGAGAACAGGCTGTGGTCGTTGGTGTTGTAGCACGGCAGGCCCTGGGATGCGCCGCTCTTTCCGGTCGGACGGTACTTGATCCCGATGGCTATGTGGTTCTTGGGCAGGCAACCCGTCGCGGGGATCGTCTCCACCGCGGTCGTGTTGAAGACCTTGAAGCCGAGTCCCCGCAGCTGGGTGGCGATCTTCTCCACCATCGGCTGAAGCTTGGTCCGCGCGGTAGTCGAACCGTATGTGATCACGTACGTCTGGTTGACGTCGATGCTGTACACGCCGTAGTCGGTGAAGGCTGCCCAGCCCGCGCCCTTGTAGACGTCGTCGACGGTCGAGTACTGCTCGACGCCGTCCGCGTCGTTGGCGGACACCACGATCGATACAGCTGCCACGGTCAGGATGCTGCCTATCGCCGCGTACCGCATGATCTTTTGAGTATTCATTTCGTCTCTTCCTGTCTGTGTTGTGTCTTCATCATGGCTTCATCGTGTCACGTTGTCAAGCTCTTGCGCCGTTCGTCTTCGCAGGTGGTGCACATCCGCCGGCCCTTGGCACCCAACCTGGTGTTCTCCGGCAGGAACTCGTGGCCGTTAGTGCAGTCCTTCCTTCGGGGGCCGGTGCGTCGAGCTGCCCTGATCTCGCGCTCTCGGATGGACCTGTCGCAGAAGCACTTCATGCACTCGCGCAACCCGTTCTTCCGGGTGTGGTATCCGTACTGAACTTTCAGGTGCCCGTTCCTACAGAAGTTGGGATCCTGCCCACGACCGGGAGGCGCTACCGATACCGGAGCAGTCTTGCGCTTGGCTTCCATCTCGTCACGGCAGGCCTTGCACTTGCGTCCACCGCGGTCTCCGAACACGGTGTTCTCGGGGGTGAGCCTGTGCTTCCAGCGTACGCACAGCTCGTAGTGTTCGGGCTTACCAGGGTCTTCGCCCGGGCCCGGCAGGATGCCGAGGAAGTCCAGCATCTCCCTAGCTTCGGCTGCGTCCCTGGCAGCGCCGCACACCCGCAGCTGTACGTGCCGAACTTCTTCTGGACTGATCGAAGCCGCCTCGTTCGTCAGCAGGTTGAACCCCATGTCACTTCTCCCCGTCGGTCTTGGAGTACTCGAACATCAGGTAGAGGAGACCGCCGAACAAGACCGCGGTGGCCGTGCTCGCTTGCTTACTCCACTGCATTCCGAAATAAGCTGCGGACCACCACCCCGCGGTGCCCGATGCGACGAACAGATTCTCGATCACTTGGTCGCCCTCTTCCACTCGGTCATCTTCATCCACAGGAGGTGCCCCGTGGTGCACAGGCTGTTCCCCTTGCTGCACTTGTCACACAGCTTCCGGTGGTGCCGGAATTCCGCGGCGTAGTGGTTGTTCCTCACTGCCCCTCCTTGAACGTCTCGCACAAGAACATGTCGACCAGGTCGCGCATAGTCTCCAGCCGGTACAGCGCCATCTCAACCACGTCGTCGGGACTGACCCCGGTAGCGATCACCGTGTCCTGCTCGTCGAGAACCACGGTCAGGCCGACGATCCACTCGTGCGGCCCCCACATGAACAGCTCACCATCGAAGGTGAAGTCACCCATCGATCCCCGAGTGTCGACGTCCACGTCGGTGTGCTGATCTCCGCAGATGTAGCACGTACCCGCGCTGTCAGTCAGCGCCCGGTGCGGCTGAGGCCCTCGCTTCTCGCAGGGTTCGCACCCCTTGGTGTACCAGACGTGCACGCAGTCTTCCATCTCTACCTCTCCTCGTTGCAGTTGATGCACTTGTTCACGTACCGACCGTTGATCCAGGTGGCCACCCAGCAGTGGCCGGCACACTCAGTCATCGTCGCCAATCCGGTGCCCCGAAGAGCCAATTCGGACTGATCTTCAAAGCCACGCACAGATCGACGATCAATCCGGCGCTCGGATAGCTGAGGCCTTGTTCCCAGTTGCCGATAGCGTTGGGCGTGAGGCCGACGTACTCAGCCACATCCTTTTGCATCAGTTCCTGCTTCTCCCTCGCCAGCTTCAGGCGCTTGCCGAACTCTCTCTTCGTTGTCATCTCTGCCCCACATTCTCTGTGATCGATAGTCCGAGAAAATCCCAGAGACCTCTCAGCCTCTGGGACAATCTCAAACGATCAGGCTCAGACCGCGAACGGGTCCTCGGGTGCCGCAACGCTCCACGTGATCTCGTAGCGCTTCGGCGGGTTGTGCTTCGGGTTGGAAGCCTTCCCCACTGCAGTGTGCTTCACGTCCAGCAACCCACCGACCGGCGGAATCCTGATGCCGGTTTCCTTGGCGCAGTTCTTGGCCGCGGTGAACATGCCGCCCTGGCAGAAGAGGAACCGCTTGCCCTCGTCGTCCTCAACCTGCGACCAAGTCTTGGTGAACCGGTCGTAGTCACCCTTCTCGATGATGCCGGGGACTTCGAGCTCGATGACAACCATCATCTTGGGCGTGCCATCATCCCAGGTGATGGGGTCGCCGGACTCCATGTCCTTCTGCTGTTCCCGGGTGTACCCGAGAATCTTGCACCCCTTGTACTCGTCTCCGATGTTCGGGAACTTCAGGCCGAGACGACGTTCGGCACCAAACAGATCTTCCATGCTGGCTGCTCCCTTTGCTTCCTTTGCTCACCGACCTGTCGATCGGCTAGTGCGGCGACGGGATTCGAACCCGCATACTCTCCCGATAAGGGAGGCTCTACCGTTGAGCTACGCCGCCCACTTCGTCAGCTCTCGCTGGAAGTTTCGAACTCGACGAACCTACCCGATTCGACCGCTGCATTTCCCAGTGGCCAGACCTTCTCACTGTCGTCGAACTTGAGAAGAACACCTTCTTCAGTTGTCCCCGTTACCGTGACGCCCTCACCCTTCAGGACTTCGCAGCAGATCTTGCCGTGTGCTCCGACCTCAGGCTTAGCCATCGTCGGCTCCTCAGTTCCCCTTCAAACCCGAGGGAGGGAGCGTAGTCTTAGGCGCTCCGGGAGACTCGGGGAGTAATCTCCCTCTGACCTCCCTCGGGGGTCTTGCGGTACCGGGGGTATCGGCATTGGACCGACAGCCCGAAGAGTTTTCCCCCGGTACCTCGTGCTCCTGTCGGGCCGTGATCCCGATGCTGACCTGATGTTCAGCAGGAGCTTGGTTCCCCCGGGGTCAGGGAGTCTGTGCCTTCCCTCTTCCCCGGGGGCTTCTTGCTTGTCTTAACTATGCGCTACTTGGCTCTGTGTGTCAAGTCCTGCTGTTGATGACTTCGAGGCGAGCCTTGCAGCGGTCGGCCAGGTCTGCGTTCCAGCAGTTCAGGTGCTTGGCCTTGCCCATCAGATCGAGCAACGCAGACTTGGTGAACGCCGTGTCGATCAGGAACGGGAAGTCGTCGGGGGTGATGATCGACCTCTTGAGAGCCGCTCGTTCCTGCATCCCCTCGGCCAGCTTGGAGATGTCCACGTCGACCGTAGTCGGGCGTTCGTAGGCGCGGACGAACCCCTTTGCCTTCCGCGTCTGCCGGAGCCTCTGAAGCGCTGCCAGCACCTCCCTGCCCTCTTCCAGGTCCACGGTGTACAGGCGGCAGCCCTCACCCTTGGCGGGCAGGTGCGCGATGATGCCGTACTCGCGATTGACCGGTGGCACCCGAGCCCACCGCTTGTTCACCGTGTCGTACACGCCGTGGATGTTGACCGCGTCTTGGTAGATCTCCATCTGCGCGGCCATCTCCAGCCACTTCTCCAGGAACCGATCAGGATCGAGAGCGCCGGTCTTGACGTCCAGGATGACGTGATCCCCGTCCGCGGTGCGCACGATGCGGTCGAA
>ERZ1292642.322-Hain-H14-01um-R1-322-length-30661-cov-6_pt1 | contig 30661 bp, 51 predicted proteins | sample MGYA00564403_ERZ1292642 | MGnify/ENA primary metagenome ERZ1292642 (study PRJEB36523, sample SAMEA6512643) | groundwater metagenome | collected 2019-01-09 | study: AquaDiva: Metagenomics assemblies of 32 groundwater samples
CTATTGAGAGGAACGGCTGCGTTAAATGACATAGTATCTCCTAAAATTCAGGGGCTGTTCTTTGTGATTCATATTGGTTCCAAGTCCTAGCCAACACTTGCCCTCGGTAGCGTCTATATACCTGGAAAACTTCGTTATATTTGTCCATCTCTCCATAGTCGCTTAGGATGTCTAATGCAGCTCCATAGGCGAAATATCTGGTTAAGTAAGCAGTAGGAACGTTGGCAAGAATCGAGCCTGAGTTTGTATTGTTTCCTCCAGCGAAGGAGTAGTCAATCTTATAGGCCGAAATTCGGACGTTATATACCTGGTCTGGGGGCCCACGGAAAGTCAGCTCGTTATTGTAATAGAGCACATCGGTTGGCATCTGAGGAGTGAATATCTGTTGCCATGGCCATCTTGCATAGAACTGCTTGGGGTTCTCGTACCAGAAAAGGGTAAAGGAAGTCAGCGCTCCAGTTGTATATCCGATGTATGCTGGAGAATTGATCGTACTGAACCCTAAAGCATCGAGATCAACAGGCAAAGGATTGGTAGTCAATGGGCCTATAGCAAAATCCCACCAAGTTTGGTTTTGGAATATCCTCACTTCTTGAGGATGTTCTTGCTGAACAAAGGCGTTCAGATAGTCAAACATGATGGGATCGGTAAAGGCAGGATCGTTTTTATCGACCCTTCCAGTGACGTTCCTCATGATCTGAATTACACTTGCTCCAGATTGTGGTAATACAGGCCCTGTTGTCATGCTCTATTCCTATACTGCGTATTCAAGTACGTTACATGAGAAGCGAGGAGTTTCCCCAACTTGCTTAGTCTCTGTATGTATTGCGTTTCCGTGCTCTACTTTTACTTCGGCAAATTCAGGAGTTGCCAAGCCGTTAAGGAAGTTGATCACTGGCATTGTAAGCATGTATGTTCCGCCGGACTTAAGTTGCCCTGACCAGTCAATGTGTTTATTCCTTACTCTTACCTTTAAAACGTTTTCTCGTTGTTCAAATCGAACAAACTTTGTTTTGTAAAGCTTATAGAAAGATTCATCAGGAACCCTGATCTTCATCTTGTTTCTTTCATGAACGCAGTTTCGGTTATGTTTTCTAACGTGCGCATTATATACGTCGAAATCTGCGACTGTTTTGAATTCAAATGTATCGAAGTCAAAAGGCTCAATCTTCTCTTTACCTGGGACTTCTTCGCCTCGTAGGACTAAAGATTCGATTGCTTCTGCTTCTTTTGCTGTTCTTTTGCTCATAATTCCTCTTGTTAAAGAAGGTAGGGACAAAATATCCCTACCCCTGGGTTTTAGGTTACATCGCCTAAGTTGTAGTAAGCGTTGAACTTGGTCGCTTGGAAGTAGATAACATCGTTATCAGCTCCCATGATCGCACTACCTAACAGGAGTCTGTAGGTAGGTGGAACATCAATTGTGTTGAAGTTCTCACCAGATCTTGTGATTTGACCTCCAGAAGTGTAAGTGCCTGGAACGGCTACTGGCACTCCGTAGATGTCATACAACGCAAATGTAGTAGCCGATAGAACGTCTACCATATAAGTGTTGCCATTGAGTTGTTGGCCTACTGCACCAGCAACCTTCGTGATCACAACACGATCTCCGTCGACAAGACCGTGAGCCGCAGTAGTTACTACCCCTGGCGTTGCAGTCGTGATTCCGGAAATTGCTCGGTGTTGATCAGTAAATCCACCTGGGAGAGTTGAGATCGTTACACCGTTCGTTTCTTCCAAAGTAGAAGTCAATGTAGTTGTGGCTCGATTTATGATTAGAGCGTCCCCTGCTGGGAAATCTCTAAACCAAACGCCCTGGACGTTGTTATCGTTAGTTGCATACTTGGTGTAGTTAAACCACTCAAGTCTGTCAGCTTGCCATGGCAACACGAGGTTGTAGGGAACGCCAGCGGATTGTAAATATCCACCGTATGTGTTCGTCACTTGGCCGAACTCTCTTGTTCCGCTGTAGACGTTAGAACTTGTTCCAATAGATGCAGTCATGTTATCCTCCTTAACCTTTTGTGCTTCTTAAGTTTATACACCAGCTATCATCGAGGATCACTGACCCTAAACGGCCTTTCCAGCCCATCGTTTGGCGTTGGTTCAAGGGGTCTTGACCAGCTCCAAGAGGCTTTATGATCATCTCCATAGACTGATCGTCGATCATGATGCGGCCGTATGAGTTGGCAGCGAAGAGCATGTTCGAATAAATAGGTGGGCTTGATGCGTCTTTAAAGGCTTCAGAAGTCATTACAAGACGAACCTCATCGCAAGATCCAAGCTCGGCTTCCAAAACTGACTGTTGACGTGGGTATTCCGCAGTAGCTAGGAACGTAGAAAGGTTCTTGAAATCTGTTCTGAGTTCACTCGAAATTACCATCCAAAAAGCCGACCAAACTGGAGCAGTTCCGAAGGCGTTAGTTCCTTCTTGATTAGGGGATAGTTTCTTTCCATTGTTGTTAGTTACATAATCTACAGCAATTTCTAAGTCTGTAGTTGTAACTTCCGTCACCGCATTACCATTAACCCCGTTTAGGCAGTCAATTTGTGCGCTGGTGGCAACGAGCATGTTTCGGACGATTTTGTCGTAGGTACTTGCCATGTTCTGTGCAAGCATATCGGCGACTTCGTTTGCTGTCTGATCTTGGACGGTGATGATGACATCATCGCTAAGCTCGACCACTTTACCGTACTGTTGTACTGTAGCTGTGATATCGAACTTTGTTACTTGCTCAGCATTTGGTGTAACACCTTCTGTAAGTGGTGTTAGGGCATCTGCTAAGTTATCGAATCTACGGAAGATAGCGTTCTTGCTGTTCTTCTGTGGAATTCTTCGCTCCTGAGCGAAATAGCCATAAACATAGTATGGCTGATGACGATCAAGGAGAATGTTGTCGAAGAACAAGTTGACTTCTGGGTCGACTTGTACTGTCGTTGTGGTTCCTGCGGCCATTGTTATCTCCTGGTCAAAAAAACTTTTGACAAGAGCGGCAAATTTTTTTTATGCCTCGCCTCGGAGCACCTTCTGTCGATATTCCCTAAACTCTTTTTTCCCCTGTATGCTCTTCAGATATTCTGTCCCTGTCGGTTGCGCAGATTTCCCAACTTCTACGGGAGATCTAGGCTTCTGAGAGTTCTCTACTATCCTTTGCGCATCGGATACCTGCGACTTAACTTTAGGTTTTTCAACCACTAAGTGTAGGTAGTCCTCAACGATTTCGTTGGCACGGGCCAAGCGGTTTACGGCAGTATCTATTGTCGCTGCTAACCAAGGCTTCTTGTCCAAAATTGGTTTTAAGTACGTGTTAATTTTTTGAACTGCCTTAGGATTCATATCTTGGTAGACCTGCTCAAGAATCTCCCTCTTCGTTAGGGCTTTCTCTTCTCGGAAGGAGGACTTCGTAAGCAAAGCTTCTGGGTCTTCTTCTTCCATTTCTTCAGTAGGAACGTTTTTCTTCGCTAGAAGATCTTCGTACACTTTTGTACGGGTCTCAAATTCTTGGCGCTTCCGACGTTCTGCCTGTAGAGCAGCCAGGGGAACCATCTTTGGTTCTTCCTGCGGTGTATCCTGTTGGGAGACCTCAGCTTGCTCGGAGACAGCGGCTTGGTCTTCTTGTTCTTCTAAACTCATAAAACTCCCTTTTTTCTACCATTACCTCGGTAGGAGGATTGTTGAACCCGTATTTCCGCCGGTTACACGGATGGACTTCCCAATAGTGGGAAAACTTAACATGTCCCCTAGGTGCATTACCCAGAGCAGAGTCTTTACGCCTCTTCTATTGTCCACTTCATAGACGAAGCTCTCTTTGATGATTCCAGGCTTTTCTGCGCACGCTTGCAAGAACGGTCGCACAATGTCTTTGCCCTTCTTCTTCTCAATTTTCGCTTTGCCAAGTATCCAGTACTTATCCCGATGCTTATTCTCATTCAGGATATTTTCTAGCATCTTGTTGAACTGGTTGGTCATCCCTTCCCGAGCCTCAACATGCTGTTTCATCTGAACACTGGCAGGCGTAATTAGCATGGTTGGCCTCTGAGAGATTCCTTCCTTGCTTCTTCCTCTTTCGCACTCATTGCTTTCATGCGATCAGAGTTTCCATATCCAGGGCCGATAGACGATCCTTTCTTGGGAACACTGAGAGGGTTGCTTTTAGTGCTATAGTTTCCAAAAGCACTTGCTCCGGCTGAACCTTGTGGAGGCTGATAACCTGGGTTATTCTGACCACCATAGGTTTCCATACGGGGCATCATCTTGTTAGATGTAGCTGTACCTTTTGCCATATGTTTATCCTTGTTTAAGGGCTTGTGCCCATTTCATGTCCTTCTGCAATTCGGCATCTGCCGCTTGCTTCTCTTGCTGCTGTAATTCAGCAGCGAGCTTTAAAACCTCAACCAATCGTTTGCGAGGTATATCTTGTATCTGCGCTATAGTCTTGGCATTGTCCAAGAACGCTTTCGCATGGTTCTGAGTAACCTCAGACTCCCTTTCCTTAGCCAAGCCGATATCCGCCAGAACTCTAGCTCTACGCTCTTCAGCAAGAGCTGTAGACTGATTAACAGCTGCCATATCCAGCATTTTCTGCATCTGCATTGCTTCTTGTTCGGCAGCTGCGGCTTGCTGAGCTTGTTCGGCTTGTTGCTGCATAACTTCATGCAACTTGGTGCTTCCTTGGAGAGGTGCGACTTCCATGATATTTGGCCATGGAATCGGAGCTCCAAGAGCAACGAGTTGCAGGAGTTGATAGTAGTATGCTTCTCTCTGCGTAGCGGTCTTGACGGCTTGTTTGATAGCGCAGTCGTATTCCTCGAATTGCCCAGACATAAACTGATCTGTAGGAATCTCGCCGATGATTCTCTGAATCTTTCCTAGAGAGTACTGCTTTTGAACACACTCGATTACGAGTTTTCCAAGGTACTTTTTCGATTGTTCGAGGTTATCGAAGATCCCTCTATTACCTTTAAGTCCGTTGGAGGCTCGAACTTCGGCGAGTTTACCTGATACTTGGCTGTCACCAACGCTAGAAAGACCAAGCAGCTCATCAGAGGCACCTGGGATTTCCATAATGTTTTTGTCGATGATGTCCTGGTATTGCAGATAGCCTGGGGGTATGTTAGGGGGAGAAATCTCTCTGATGTCTGAATTTACGTCATATCCTTCGTTGACTACGATTTGTTTACCCTGACCGGCCTGCATCAGCATATTTGGATCGAGTACAGCCCCGTTCTTTGTGATAAAGCCTGTGTTGATGATGCTCTCCATCAAATCGATGATTTGGCTGTGGCGGCGGTTATACTGGCGTTGCGCATCAACTATGGAGCGGACTAGGCCCTGCACCTTGAGTTCGAACGTGTCGATCAATGGTTAGTGGTACATGAGGCATAACACGAAGGGGTAATCGTCCAGTCCAGTTGGATCGGGGCCTGTATAGAGGAGTTGCCCAGAAACGATGATATTAAGCTCAACAGAGCGTTTGTATGAGCTGATCAGCTCAACCCTAGGGCCAAGTCCCAACTCAGCTCTACGAGCCGTTTCCTCTTTAATTTGGAGCTTTAGCGATTTCTCTTCATCTTTATCGCCTGTCCACTCTTCCGATATTCCGGTCTCTAAATCTATTAAGTACTTCTGAACCTTATTGATTCGTTTCCAATATTGGTCATAGGTGCATAGATTTTTAGCTATGTAAGTGGAGTTATATTGGCGATAGATGCCAAGGTACTGGTACTTGTTATCTCGTATCCCAGTGGGTAGATTATCGATCACTGTGGGATCTACCCACGGAAGTAAAGCTTTTATTTGCTCTTTTGAGAGCAAGTCTCTAGTTGAAGCCTGGTCGCAATCACTGAGATCTCTCTTGGTAAAGTAGGGATCAAGCATCAGTGCGTTGAATGGCTTCCAATACATCTTGATGTCGCCATTCACTTTGTCCCTCGAATAGTCCATATAAAGGCCGATAATCGAAAGGCCAGTCTTTAAACTATGCTCAAAAGCTTCGGATATGATGTAATCTGAGTTCGCTTTCTCGTAAACGTAGTAGAGTACATCGGAGAACTGGTCTGCTGTTTCAACGTCAGATCCCTCAACAGGGGCGCAAACAGTAGCAGTTCGGTTTTCTCTTTCATAGCCAGAGTAGAGATTCACTACTCGGCGAATCTTATTCAGCTCTAAAACCATGCGGTTTTGGCGAATCAACTTGGTTTTTTCTAGATTAGTCCAGTTATCTCCAGCGTATGCCCTAAGATCTCTATAGGCAGCAGCATAGTACACACCCCACGTGCGATAAGCGTCGTAGAAGAATTGATTGAACTGGAACACTTTCTCGTTGTTAGTTCCGTATGCTATGTATCCTGACATCCTACTCTCAAAATATTTCTTTACACTTCAGGCAAAATTTTTTTACAGCCATTCTTTTCTCATTCGGGCCCATTCTTCAGCTGACATTCCAGCACCCGAACCAGTACGCTGTACGGCTTCCGCACAGTAGATTAAAGCTTTAGATCCGTGAGAAGCCCAGTCGTGGTAGCTTTTATCTCGGTAACATCCGAGCTTCTCGTTCCATTCTTTCCTAAAGCTCTCTACTGCTTTGACCCCTTTTTCACATTTGGTCTGGTCAAAAAAGAACCGAGGGAGCATACTCCGTAAACATTCGATACCAAACATTTCGTTTGTATCACGAGGAAGTATGTCTACTTTGAGACCCAATCCCCGAGCAATGTCTGCGAAAGACTTGCCAGTCCCCTTTTCTCTCGAAGCCGCATCATGTGGAAGGAAATGCTTCTCAAAGATATACGGCTTGTTTTTCAGCCACTTCACATAATGCGCTAAAGCTTCGTCACTATTTTCATAGTAGTCGATGCAGTGCACCTCTTTACCTACTAGCTGGAACACCCAGATTGCACACGAGTCCCCGATTCCTATATCCCAAGCTGTATAAGTCTTGGCATTGTCGTCGTAAGGCAAGTGACAGATTCTGCGTTCCTGGCGGGATAAAGAGATTTGCTTTGCGAAGTAGTACCCTTCATTAGCCGTTTCAAAGGCCTCTTCAGGTGTAGAGGGGTATTCCCTCTTCATGTACTCGCCTTGCGTTAGCATTTTCTTTACGTACCACGCCTTTTTCTCAGGAGTTAAAAAAATGTCTTTACTTTCTAATACCTCAAAATACTCTGACATATCTTTACTTATCAATACATTTTTTGAATCTAACACATAATCTGGATGTTGCCACCAAGGAAAGAACCAAAGCTTCCAATCTAATGTGCCTAAAGGAGTGTTACTATCTTCCAACGACTGAGCGGACTTACAAAGGTTAAAGAAATGACCTTCCCTTCCCCTTGCGGTTGATTCAATACAGACGAACTGTCCAGCCTGCACCGCATTGAGTGCTCCTGAAATAATCTCGTTAGCCTTGGTTGGATTCTCCTGACAGACCTTAGCAAATTCGGTGATGTGAAGAAGTTGAAGGGTTCCGCCACGTAATGATGTGGCGACACGGAATACTGACCCATTTGCGAAGCGCATCTCGTGAACGTTGTCTCGATACGCATGGCACATGTCTCTAACGAAGGGAGGCAGATTGTCATAAGCAAATTTCACCTTATCTACGAAAATTTCTCTTGCGATGTCTTTATTGTCCGCCACAATAGCGGCATTAGTATTTGGCTGAAATAAACAGTAATCTAGAAACAAAAGAGCATGGAATGTAGTAATTCCAAGCTGTCTGGCTTTTAAAACTATGTTTAAGTTGTGAGAACGAAGTAAAGTTTTTTGCGCCCAATTAGGTGCAAAATCAACTACTTCCCCTTCTTTGTCTTTGATTTTGTATAGATTAGCTAGCCTCCATTCCTGTTGATTTAACAGTTTAAAGGCATCTTCTTGGGATATCGTCATCTATGGTATAGCTTCTTTAATCGTAGTTGACTTTGTTTTATCAAGTAAAATATTTACTTTACAACGATTTTTTATCTCGTGTTTTAAAGAAACTTTGCTTTATAACTTAAAGAGCACTATAGTGAAGGATATATATGATCATCGATTGCATTGCAGATTTGCATGGACATCTTCCCAAACTACAAGGAGGAGACCTTCTAATAGTGGCAGGAGATTTGACTGCTAGAGATACCTTACCGGAATACTCTAAGTTCATGCAGTGGTTATGGGAGCAAAAATACAAGAAGAAGATCTTCATAGCGGGCAATCACGACAATAAACTGGAAGCCTACTTAAAAGAAGGTGATCCTTTTGCTAATTCCGAATGCGAATATCTAAAGCATTCGGGCACTAAATTCCGAGATTTGAACATATGGGGCTCTCCTTGGACTTCTCGCTTTGAAGGAATCAATCCTCATTGCTGCGCTTTTACTGGCAAGAACGATGCGGAGATAGCCCCTCATTTCGATTCTATCCCAACAGACATTGATATACTTATCACTCACTCTCCTCCCTTCACCATTAGAGACAAAACCACATGCGGTAAGCAAGTTGGCTCTGTTGCCTTGATGGCACATCACATTTCTCGTTTACGGCCAAAATTGTGGGTTTTCGGCCACATTCATGAAGATTACGGCCAAGATGGGCCCTATCAGTGGAGTGGCACTCAATACGTCAATGCTAGCCATGTAAATGAGAGATATCAGCCTGTGAACAAACCAATCAGAATCATTCTGGAGGAAACACCGGAATCCCAGGGGGCGGAAAGTGGGAAGGATTGACTATAAGAGGTGTGTTACCTGCAAGCGTGAACTCCCCACCGGATATAAAGGGAGTGTACGTCGTCCCGTCGATTGGGAGACCATTAGCGTCATAGAGCTGGAATGTATCTGCGGTTGCCTGTTGCACGTAGAAAAGGCGATTGTTGAGCTGCTGCATCCCTGTAGCATTTGCGAAGGGCATCGTTATGAACTTGGTTGCACGGATTGCATTACCGTTGCTAAAGCCATGGCCAGTGATTGTAACTACGATTGGCATAGTGTTTGTGATTGCACTTGGCACAAGCTGACGATACGTAAAGTGGGAGAGTGAGGTGTCTGGGTTGTTAGGGTATGTAGACTCAGGCTGCTCATCAATGAAGTCATATAATGGGCTTAAAGGGTCTTGCGGATTCGGGCCTGTGCCTGGAATTGCGGTCATTCTAATTTCCAAATAAAGTCTTTACATTAATTCATACTACTGCGACAAGTAAAGAAAGACAAGTCTTTTATAGGATATACGTATGCCGAAAGCAATGTACGAAAAGTCAATTAGAATCTCTCCCAAACCAGCTAAGAAAGTCGGCATTATGCCTTCTTACTCAGACGGGCAGAAGCAATCTAAAGTCTCTAAGCCGAAGAGTCTGACTCCTCAGCCTGCTGGGAAGAAAAAGAAGTAGGGTAATGGTTAAACACCATATTCCCTGCTCCCCATAGCAAAAGCCATCCTTCTTCTCGGGTGGCTGACTTGAGTAGCAAATCAGCTACTTCATGGATCTTGAATTCACATCCGTCATCTAGCCATTCAGCGGGTATTCTAATGCCTTGCGTGACGCTTCCATCATCGAAGAACATTTGAGCCCACATCTTGATTCCGTCGCCTTGTCTCATATTACACCTACATCCTAAGCAATGTTCTCCACAATGATCGCATTCGCCACTCATTTCTCATACCCTAGATTGATGACTTTGAAGCTGATCGGGGCATGATCATGGTTGTGTTGAGATCGAATCACTACACCCTCTCTCTGCTTTCCATTGCCATAGACGCCTTCTCCTCGAGTTTCTACACCGTGAGGGATGAAACAGTGTCCCCATTCGATAAGTCTAGCCATAGGGAATCCAATCTCTGTGCTTAGCTTTCTGATCTCTTCGAATGTTAGGTAGCGCTTCTCGTCGATGTTATAAGCCGAGAACAAGAAACCATCGATATCTTTCAGACCCATTGGATTGCTCTGAATTCCAGGGCCACAAGTTTCCCATTGAATGGCTATGCCATCTGGGAGTTTTTCCTCAACCTTGTATTTTTCAGCGACTTTCCAGTAGCCATTGTCAGGATTTCTGACAAGTTCGAGGTTTCTGGAACAGATTCCGAAGGTGCCTTTCCACTTGTAAGCAGTCGTCGAAGATCCATCCGCTTTCTCGGTCATGTACCATGGTTTTCCAACCAAACTGTCAACTAGTTCGGGATATCGCTGATAGTTCAATTCGTCAGTCTTTGGAATGAAGTCGGGGAAGTTTCCTTTAGCATGGCCTTGAAGATGAGGAGGGATAGGCTTGTGATACTTGGTCACTTCAAAGAAGAGAGTTAGGTCATCTCCTATTTTCATCCCTTCTTGATAGGGTTTTGGCATCGGCATGATGACGACTTCGCTAGGAGCTCCCTTGAAACGCCGCATCTTGACACGCCACCCTGTGTCCTTCATGAACCACATAGCTTCATTGGGAGGTATCAAAGCATCGGGTAGATAGACATTACACCAGTCATTGAGCTGGAATTGACCTTTTTTAACGATTCCTTTCCACTTTCCCCCTTCTCCGCATACAACCGTCGCTGATTCGATGAAATCTGCGCCTTCTATGGGACAAATAGCGATAATTTTGCCTACATAGACTAATTTATCGCTTTCAAGCACTGAAAATGCTGGCGGTTCATAAGATGGATATGTTTCAAAGCTCATTTTTCCTCCAATTCCCAATCATATTGTCCAGGGTCTGCTATACGACTACTACTCCTTTAATTTTTCATGAATCGCTTCTAGAATCCAACCAGTCCTGGTGATTCCTACTCTGTTACCTACAGCGTCGTCAACTTCTTTTAGCATTGCTGTAGAGATCCTGAGGTTGACAATCACCCACTGTTTGGTTGACAATTGTTCGTCTGCTTTTACCTTAGCTCCTTGATCGATCAATGAATCGACGTCCACTTTTTCCTTCTCCATCTGTTTTCTTACAACCATATACACTCCTTATATATTTTATGCACAGAGATTATACATCCTGCATACAGTTCTTGTATATAAAATCGTACAGAAGGCCCATTTCATGTATAGCCTTCTTGTCTGGGATCTTCATCTCAGAAACGCCGAGACCGTCGCTTGCAGCGTTAGCAAACGCCTTACGACAGCCTATAGTTATGGGAATGCACTTGATTTCTTCTGACTCACCGAGGATGCTCTGGGAGCCCTCATTGTCACTGCCCTTGGCATCTGCCTGATTGATGAAGGCGAAGACTTTGAGGTTGGGATTAGCCGGTCTCATCTCTTGCACGACAGCCTTAACATCATTAAGAGTCCAAATATCCAGGGATCTAGGTTTAAAAGGAACGTAACATACATCGGAAATTGATAGGGCCGCTCTAAGAGATGTAGTCTCTCTTCCCCCCACATCAATGATAATGTCATCATAGTCATCTTTCATCCTTAGGAGTTGAGATCTCAAAGATTTGCCTCCGAAACTGACGGTCGTCCATTTCGTCTCGATTCCAAGAATGTCCCTTTGGTTCGCCCAGATTGCCGTTGACCGTTGTTCATCTGCGTCTACAAGAAGCAACTTCTTTCCATCGGCTGCTCTCAATACCGCAAGATTCGTAGCGATGGTCGTCTTTCCTGTACCACCCTTAACTCCTGCTATCATCACTATCATATACACCTATTGTATGTTCGATGTGTGAAGAATATACACACCATATACATTTTCTGTATACAAATATCGGGCCCCGATGAGTTCGAGTCACCATTTCCTGGGACTTGGAGTCCAGGCGTCCTACCTTAGACGAGGGGCCCATATAGGCTCTTGAAGGATTCGAACCTCCGACCTAGCACTTAACAGGCGCTTGCTCTGCCACTGAGCTAAAGAGCCAAAACGGGCTATGCTGGAATTGAACCAGCGCTTCCACCGTGACAGGGTGGCGTGACTACCACTGCACTAATAACCCAAAAGAGCGGTGCGGGTTGTATCGCATATCACATCCCCTAAGGACCCACTCACATGCTTGCTGTAGTACTCGAACCCACCACATCCTGAGTACAAAACAGGTGCTCTACCAGATGAGCTAAGCAAGCGGAAGTAGAGTCTTATGGTTTAAAACCATTACAAGTACATAGATCAGGATCGTTATCCTGGAGAAGAATATCCACCCCGCAAAAGCCATCAATGTCAGAAGAATGTCTGACATCATTTGGCTCTCCATGCAGCGACCATCTTCTCAGCATCTTGAACGATGAGACCATCTGGCTCTAGCTTCAGAATGTCCGAGTGTAGATAATTCCACGTCTCCAAGAAGTTCATCGCCTGATCGAGCTCCCGGAAGTAAGATCCGAAAGCCCACTCTGCGAACTCAGTCAGCTCGGCTTCGTCTTTGATAAATTCGCTGAATACATCTCTCACAGTGGACATTCCTTTCATTAGTCTACCTTTGGTGCTTCTGGTTGTAATGGTTGAACGACGGGCTCTTTCTTGACTGGGTTCACGAGCATCATGTAGTCGGAATTGCCTTGTAGTCCCATTCCCTCTACCTGAACATAGAGCAGGCCTGGCATAAGACGTCCAAGCAAAGCCATGTGCATCTCATCAGCCATGATGAGGTATTGTTTTGGTTTGACAACTGAAGCGGGGACTTCAGGTGTAGGTGCTTCACTCATTGTCATCTCCCCCATCAGTCTCTTCCGATGTCGGTCTACCAAGTTTTTCCAATAGTGCGTCAAGCTTTTCACGGATTGCCTCATTATGTTTGTGCAAGGTTACAAATTCTTCCATGTAGTAAAGTAGGCTTGGAAGACAATCTTCCACCTTCTTGTGCAAGTTTACCAGTGTATCCTTGTATTGAATCTCTAGATCTTTTAGTTCATCTTGAAACATTGTTTTCTCTCTTCCAACGTTAAATCCTTCATAATACTTTTGACGATCAATCTTCTGATTTCTGAAGTGAGTCGCCCATACCTTAGAACCTTTCATAAAGGTCTTTTCAAAGCCCTTAGCTCTGATCATATTGTACTTGTACTGCATATCTCTCATATCTATAATCCATCTATGCGTGGTCATCTCTTCCCCGTAGTAAATTTTTTTTATACTATCTTGCAAGGATTTTCTTCAAAAGAAGTATTTATATAAAGTCACTCCAAGACATCCCCAGACATTCGAAGCAGTAGTAGCCACATGGGCAACCCTCGTCTTCGATCACATCTTCCACTTCATCTTCATAATCATCGTAATCCCAGTACTCGTCTTCATCCATAGTACACCCTGTGTAAAATAATTATTTACATCACATATACCCGTATGTAAAGTAATTTTTTTAACGTGAAGGAATTAATGATCCTAGATTTTGAAAAGTCAGCCGTTAAAGTCTATGCGATGCTGATGGATAATGAAGCTACAAGAGATAATGATCGATTGTTACCACAACAGATCTGGATGAAGGAAAGCAAAGCGAATAGCCTCGAGGACTTCTTCCAGGAGCTAGTGAATGGAGATCTATCTCACCCCGAATCTCTACGCAGGATGCGTCAGAAGATCCAGGAGAAGCATCCAAAGCTCAGAGGTGAGAAGTACGAAGCAAGACACGGCATGAAAGCCAACGTCTGCCAACAACTCTCATTCTTTGACAATTGGTGATAAAATGTATGAATTAGACGTCCTTATAAAGACATTCCGCTTACATCATGAAAGATCTGTTGAATTAAACAAGAAGCTTATCAGAGAATTCCAAGAGAACAATCCAGGAGAGCCTATCCCAGATCCTTTCAATGATGACTTCAGCCTACCTCTGGCGTTAGAAGCAATATGCAAGGAGATCGATAAGCTATGGATTGCTATCGGGGATCGGTGATCTTACATCGAACCATTATACTTTATCTTCAACCAATAAAGGAGTGTTATGCAACCCCCAAATATACTAAAAACATCAGATTACAGCATATTTAAGAACGTCTCTTTTAATAGAGATAAAAATGAAAAACACATTCGTAATGTCATCAAGATGATCAATAAAGAAAATCTATTACATTTACATCCCATCCTGGTCAACAAAGATATGGAAGTCATAGACGGACAACATCGTCTAGAGGCAGCAAAAGAGCTGGGACTAGAGGTATTTTACATCCAATCCGATCTTTCCTATGAGCATATCTTGTCGTCAAATCTCATCCAAAAGAATGCTTCACTCGTGGATGTGATTAAATTTTACTCCTTGAAAGATCAAATACCTGACTATGTGTTCTTACATAAGGCCCTATCAGACTATAAACTCAGTGCTAAAGGATTGATTGGTCTAATATTCGGGTCATGTTCTCCTCAAATGGTTGAACAAATCAAGGATGGTAAATTCCGAGTTCCATTGAATGAATCTTATCTCATTAGAAACCTAGAGGCTTATGGGAAATTCATTGGGTTCGTTCAAGAGAAGAAGATTCGTCCTTATTCAATGTTTTCAAACAATAACTTTACTATCGCATTCCGAAACTTAATAAGAATCAATGGGTTCTCGGAGCAAGTGTTTATGAATAAGCTAGACATGAGATGGTTCGACCTGAAGCCACAGATCAACTCCAAGGAATGGACTAGACAGCTTATAGCAATCTACAACTGGAAGAACCAAAATCCTCTGGAAGTGGCATGAAAAGAAAGAATTTCCCTATAGGAAAAACCTATGGAAAACTTCTTGTTCTTGAAGAGATAGCAATTCCCTTTAACTCTACCCAGAAAAACAGGAAGACGTTACTGCATTTAAAATGTAGATGCGAGTGCGGTCAGATTGTAACACCCTTTAAAGGCAATGTCCTTTATGGGAAGACAACTGCATGTAAGTATTGCCAGAACGCACATATCAAAATTGGCCAAAAGCACGGATCTCTGAGTGTTATTTCCAGGGACACCTCTATGAAGTTAAGTAAGTATGTCTGTAGATGTGATTGTGGCTTTGAGGACAAATATAACCGTGATTTTTTTAAGAAGGCAAAGAAACTATGCTGCAAGAAATGTCGTTATCCAAAGAAATATGGGCCTCAAGAGGTAAAGAAAACTAGAAAAGAAGCAATCACCGAAACCAACTACCGCAAGCATCTAAAGGCCAAGAGCGATATCATTGGTAAGAAAAATGGAAAGCTAAAGATCATATCCTTTTCTCATTGGGAACAAAAGGAATCTCGTAGGAGAGCCTACTACAATGCAAAGTGTAAGTGCGGAACCCTAGTTAAGATAAGAGATGTAGTTTCTGTCAAAAGCTGTGGATGTTTGCAAAAGAAGTCAGTTCCTAGAGGAGAAGATAATCCTGCAGCCCTTCTTACTAATTCTCAAGCGAAAGCTATCAGAGAATTCAAAGCCTCTGGCATTGGATACACTGGTCGGCAGCTTGCTGATATGTTCGGAGTTACAGAGAAAACCATATCAAATGTTCTTAAGAACAAGGTCTATAAAGAAACATAATCCCTTTAACGGACTCGAACCGTATCTCTTTCCTCATCTGGGAAGTCGGGAATCTCCATCCAGTGGGTGACATTCTCCACTTCCCATGAATCACAGTCCTCATACCCTTGATCGTTGATGAAGTCTTTCCAGACTCTCCACATAGCAGGATCAGAAGTATTGTCATAATCCCCTACTTCCACAACTAGCCTCACTGCATCCCTAGACTCTAGGCGTCTCTTAATCAGAACCAATCTAGGGCTCTAGCACTTAACCCCATCCATCTCATTCCAGTCTACAGGAGGAAGCCTATCCTTAATACTTATCCATTCTACCATCGGATGTTTATAATCACATGTCGCATCACACCCATCAGGGTATTCATATCCACATTTAGGACACAGACTCATAAAACTCCAAAATTTCTGGGAGATTTTTTTTGACATGAGTATGCACTGGGAACGCATTGTTTCCTAGACTCAATATACATTTCTTGAGAATTACTAGGAAGATTTTTTTAGTATCAGTTAGTTTATCAAAGACTACAGTTTATCATCGTGTAATGTGAAAAGCTTTAGTTTAGTTGAAAAGAGTAGGTCTCTTTGATAGAGGTGATGATATAGATATATAACAGGTACCGGTACTGCTTAAGGATGCACCCCCACCTCACTTCCTAGCGTTCCATGTCCTGGTTCCATACCTCGATCGTAACCACATGTCCATGCTGATACCAAGGTAAAGCTTGTTTGTAGTGCATTAACCTAGTGAGTGATGATGGTAGCCTATGCCTTAGGCTGCTTGCTGATGATGAAGTCAAAGGCTGCTGTAGCTATATCCTTAGCTGCATTCTTAGCTTCGTCTTGGTCGTATCCACGATGTCTTGCTTGAGTCTTCAACAAGAACAGTTGAAGTGTTGTGTCCTTACTCTCTTTAGCTCTATCCCAAACAGACTCTTCTAGCTCGTCTATTTGTCTTTCCCTTGCGTTCTCAAGAGCAATCCCTAGTTCTTGATCTGCATCACAGCGTCTACGTATTGTATGCCTAGTAGAACCCATTGCATCAGCAACTCTGCTTAGATTACCACCGTGCTTAGCTATGAGCTCAAGCATAGTGTTTTTATCAAGAGGGATACCTGGCCGGGGTTGTTTGGCTACAGCGCCTTTGAGATTACCTTTAGCTTTGCTAGGAAACCCAGCCATTTGTTTACCATTTACTTTCTAACATAGTTACTAGTCTCTAGTGTACCTAAGTGGCTAGAGCCGCCACACGGCTTTGGTTCAAGACTGATTATAACCACATAATGGAATAAGCCTAATTTACCTGTCAAGTAATAATTTGAATCCTCTCCTAAATCCTCTACTTTACTAAAATAACTACACTTTCTATGTTGACCTAAAAGATTAAAGAGCAATATAGTGCTCTACAAATCACAAGATAAGGAGGAGTATGGAGATCAATGCACCAATAGAGTAGCTACAGTTCTGCTCAGAACAACTGCTCAAAGCTAAGAAGAATGCTGCCAAGAAGATATATGCTAAATATGGCAATGAGGATCTCTTCCTTATATTCCTGCACATTGACCTATGCACTGCGTTGCATACGATCTATGAATCAGCTCCAAGCAAAGAAGAAGCCAACAAGTTTATTGAGCAAGCTTTAAATGACACGAGTAAACAAAAGACACCCAAGCTTACTAGAGAACAAGAGAACAACATGCATTTCCTATCTGGATTCAATGATGCTCTCATACTGATTATTGAATGTAAAAAGCTGGGCGGATGGTTAGACGCACTAAATCTATTTGATTGGAGCGATAGAGAGTCAATTGAATGCCAAATCACTCAAGAGAATCTAGAAACAGTGAAGATTATATTATTGGATCATGGTGTTCTCGATAGAGTATTCACCAAATAAAAAGAGAGGGTGCCAATCACCCTCCCAACCACAAAGGAGTATCATGAAAAAATCTCTTAAATCGGATGGTATAGATAGTGCAATTACCGTTCAAGAAAAGATTATTGAATTGCAAGAAGATTTACTTACTGTTTTAGAAAGCTACATGGACGAGATGGACACAGAGCTATTGTTCTGTGAATCCTTCAAGTTCATGACTGTGGCGATGTACCAATGCTTTGACTCGCATCAGAATGCTTTAAAAGTCTTAAAGCTTGCGAGGGGGCAAGGAATAGAAAATGTAATGGAAAAAAGGAAACACTAATGGATAGATGCTACCTTACCACGAAGTAAAGCTTATTCACACATAAATATGTGTTTGAACGACTTACTGGTGGGCCTGTTACCATTGCTCATAACTTTGTAGACGAAGATAAAGAAGAGATGTTCATTGAAAATATGGCTATAACCTTTAGGGCTAATTTTGATGCTAACCGTAAAAATAAAAGAAGCTCTTAAGAAGAATTGGAAAGAGGATATGAATGAGTGTTTATTCGGATTTGCCGAAGTAAAGCTTATTGATCCCTTGTCCTCTTGGGCTTGCTACATTTTTGCAATGGATGAAAGTGAAGAAATGATTCACTGTTTACTCTATAGCGACATGATTGGTGTTGAAATATACACGCAATGCATGAAAGATATACAGTCAATGTATAACGAAGAGGGTGAACATCCGAGGGTCGACACAGAATATCGCAGGACAAGAGTTGTAGAACTTTTAAAAAGGCTAAGGAATGACACCTGCAGAAATTATAGGCATTAGAAAGCTTCTATGCGTTTCGCAAGAGAAGTTTGCTCAGTTGCTCGGTACAACCGTAGTGACTGTAAATCGTTGGGAGAATGGGAAAACCCGTCCTTCTCGTTTGTACATCAAGGAACTCAGAGAACTAAGGAATAATCATGGATCATACGTATGTAGACGAGAAGAGTCTGAAAAGTCTTGAGGACTTGGCAGTGCTCCTCACAAGCGCTCTAATCTCTCTTCAAACTCTGCATAACACGCAGGTAAGAGCGATTGAGATCGGCATAATGAAAGAGGACATGAATGAGAGAGCGAACACAATCGCTTGGGATCTCAGGAGGCTTTTGAACCTCTATAAACAACAGCTGGAAGAAGTTTTAGATCTTCTGCCTGATGACTTCAATGCTGCCGCTACCATTCAAAAGCTGCAAGCAGCCGAAATGAAGAAAGCCAAAGTGATGACGAGAAAGCCGACGGAGAAAAAAGATGATGCTCAAAATTGAGAAAGAGAATGGAGTGGTCAAGTTTCACAATGGGTCGGAACATACATTGGTTATATATCTAAAGCCCATTAAGCCCAAGAGAAAGCTGATCAAGATCATAGTGATGAATCCTGAATCTTTTACCATTTTTGATACCAATAGCAAGTACATGCGTGAGGACATCGATTTAACAACGCTATATTTTAGCTTGGAGAAAGAATGAGATACGTAATCTTTAGTCGAGTATCGACAAGTATGCAGACAACAGAGAATCAGATATGGGAATGCAGAAACTACGTGAATAGCGTTAGGAAGCCCCAGGATGAAGTAATCGAGTTTGATGAGCCTGAGACAAGCACAAGGCTTAAACCCGATAAAAGACCCGTTTTAAAGGCTATGCGTGAGTTTGTGAAGAAGGGTGATACTTTGGTGGTCTACAAGATGAATCGATTGGCCAGGGACAGCGAAGAGATGATTGTGATCTACAATGACCTGCTTCGTAAAGATGTGAATGTGTATTCCATCAATGAGCCTAAGCTAGACAAATCGATCATATGCGTTTTCGCTATGGTCGCCGAGATGGAGAGAGAGAGCATTCGTAAGACTACCATCACTGGACTCAAGCGTAAGCAAGCCATGATGGAGAAAGTGGGAACTACATGGTATGGCTACAAAGAAGACCCAAGCAAGCTACAAGAACGAGAAGAGGTCAGATCGAGCGGGAAGCCATATCTACTGATTCCAGAAGAAGATGAGCAGAGCCAAGTGAACCTAATGGTGGAAATGCATCGCCAGGGCTCAAGTTACGGTGAAATAGCGTACGAACTTAAAACCAGAGGCTTTCGGAACCGTAAGGGTAATCCTGTGCAGAAAATGACGGTATATCGTGTTCTTCAACGCTTAAAAACGCAACATCCAGCTCCAACGGGCTTAGCTTGTGCGTAGTCTCGTGAATCCACACGATAGTCTTGGGCTCAGGGTGATAAACCTTCAAACAGGGCCCAAGAGAAACCTTCTGATCTCCTTGGATTACTATTCCATCAAGACAATCTAAGTAAAGTTTTATTAGGTTATCTACATCAGGCTTTTTATCATGTTTCAGAGTTCCGGATTCGTAGAGTTCCTTTTGTTTTTTGGGAATACTAGCCGGTATAGGCATGTGAAACAAGAAACTGATTCGTGGATAAGCAAAGCTATCGACAGAACGAACAGTCTGCAAAAGCTGCCTAATGGTAGTCTTCTCTTTGGCTTTTGGGTCATACGTGGTTACAAAACCTCTCCTATTTGAGTGCTTCATGCGAGCTTGTGGCATCGGAATGCCTGGGATTACTATCTTCAAGCGTTCTCCTTTTTCTCAGGGGAATGGCCGTTGACCTCGAAATAGATGTGATACCCTTCCGCATCTTCGGTTTGATAGACATGAACGATGTCCTTGTCTATTTTCCCTAGGCGATTAGCCTTCTTGACCAAGTAATCCAATTCTTTCATCGTGATTTTGTCTCGATAAGTAAGGGCATGTTCATTGCGCATAACTACCTCCTAGAATGGGATTTCTTCGTCCCCACTCACAGCTGCGGGTTTATAGGCTCCTTTCTTTTCCCAAGAGCGTTCATCGAGGAATCTCTTGATGTCTTTCTCTAGAAAAGAGCTGTCTTGCAAGAAGCACTCGAAGTAAGTCTTCACGCCATCTTTAGTCACCGAAACGCTTGGTACGCCCCAGAATTGACCGCCATTCTTAGCGCTCTTTCTGACATAGGCGACACGATACTTGTCGTCGATAAGCAGGTAGACAAGTTCTTTTGTGTATTGATCTTCGGGGAATTCTTCATGTGATACAAATTTGATATTTGCCATAACTGTCCTTGTGTTTGTTAAAATCCTAGTTCTTCAAATCTTCTATCGGGCCCTTCAAAAATATAGTTCCTTCCTGAAGCCATGCGGCTAAAGAAAGCATCGCCAAACTGTTCCCGAATCTTTGTCGAGCTTAGGTTGGTGGTGATGATGGTTCCCTTAGTCTCTCTCTCTTCGTAACGCAGATCAGCGATGCCATACAGAAAGTCTGTAAAGGCAACAGACGGCGCTCTAGTGCCAAGATCGTCTAACACCAAGAATTGAGTCTTTTGCGCTTGGGTAAGAATTCCCATGCTATGACCTCTCTCCGCCTGTTCTTTCGTGACCATGATGTTGAGCTCGGTCTGGTTGATGAACCAAGCCTGATCCCAATCACGCAATGGCAGCTTGAAGCGAGAGATGCGGCTGTAGATGTAGCGAGCTGCGAAGCTCTTGCCTCGGCCATTAGGGCCTGCAAAAAGAACGATGCCTACTGGATTTGCTATGAAATCCTCAAGGTCTTTGATCACTTCTTCACTGAGCATTTTCTTAGCCATTAGAACAACTTGTCCTTGAACTGATCGACTACAGCTCCTTTCTCGTCTCGGAGTCTTCGGTCGACCTTTCCATTGTCTGGCTTGGCATTCATCTTCATCTCTAGCTGATCGAATTTCTCACGGAGGTATTTCGCTGGATTGGGCTTGAACATCTTGTCTGCCCAGAAGGAATCGGCTAATGCCCATGCAAAAACATCGACCACTTTCTGAGGATCTCTCTTGTCGAGTCGAATCAGGAAGTCAACTTCAGTGAGGAAGGCCGCTAAGTTCTTCGGAGGAACGTAGTCTTCCTTCGCTCGAGTCAGAGTGTTGATGAGCTGATTTCCTAGATCTCGAACCCTGGGAGGAAACTCTGGCTTTTCTCGTTTAGGCTTTTCAGAAGGCTTCTTCTCAATCTCAGCAGCTTTAGCTGTGTTCTTTTGCTCTGCTTGTTGAGGAGGTATAGGAGGAGTTTCTAAGTTAGTAACTGAGCTTTGCTCTATATATAAGGAGAGACCGGCGCTATTCTTCCTCCCAGGGGGGCATTTTTCTGCCGGTGAGACCGGCACTTTTCCGCCGGTCTGCTCGGCGGTCTTAGGAAGTGGCTGGAAATCTTCAGGTGGTACGACGGCTTTTAGGATTCTTGTTCTTCCATCAAATGAGACTTGCTGTATCCACCCCAAGCATTTCAGCTTAGAGATCATCTCCCTTAGTCTTCTCTCTTGAATTCCGAAGAAGTCACAAAGATAGTCATTGGAAGCGTAACAGCCTCCTCTTTCACGGTCGAAGAGAGAATGGATTTCAGCCCATAGACACTTCTCGTGACAACTTAAATCTTTAGCTAGCCAAATTTCTCGAGGTATCCAGATTCCTTTGAAGTCTCTATTCATTAGAGCCTCCCAAAGAAAGTGCGTTGACGGGTAAAGCTTCATTATCTATAATGGGGTCATTCATACAAACCTTTGTGTGATCGTTGAATGGCAACTTTCTTTTCTGGAACGGTTGCCATTTTTTTTGTTAGCGTTCATTTTTACGCTTCCTTGAGTACTCTTTGTAGTAGTCAGGGTACTTTTCCTTAAACTTACGACGGTACTCGGAGAAACGTTCTTTGTTCTTCGAGTAGTAGTCGACCATGTAGGAACGTTGTTCGTCGTTGTCAACGAATCTATGCATCCAGGCTTTGACCCGTTTTTGATAACGAACATTCTTTCTGATGGTGCAAACTTTGCATTCACTTCGCATCTTTCCCTGGCAGGAGTAGAAGTCTGTCAGGGAGTTTTTTGGACTGTTGCACTTACTACAGATCTTGTAGTCAGATTTAGCCATCACATCTACCTCCGCAGAAGAACGAGCCGAGCCCGTCTTCTTCCCTTCCATGGACTTTGAAGATGATCAAGTCAGAGGTTTCTGTAGTCGTGATGAATCCCAACACTTCCAAGAGCTGAAAGTATGGGTCGTCTTCTGCTCGTAAACCAAAGATGCTGCATGTGCTTTGAACTGCGCATAGATCTAGCCATAGCCTAGCGGCATTCGTGCTTCTCTTAGCTAACAACGCAAAACATTCATCGCAGCAAAGTCCGGGCTTACTCATTTTCATCGAGTGCCGCCAGTGTCACAGAGATCCCATTGTCGAATGGGTGCCATTCCAACAGGTTCTCCAATGCTAATTTTTTGATCTGATTACGGAACTTTGTCCACCCCTCGGACATATCGATCTCTACCGCAGTACGGCTAAAGAAGACAGTTCCCTTCTCATCGGCTCTATTCATGCATTGAAGATAGGCGCAAAGAGATTCAGGACAATGGCGGGAAATCCTCTCGAGAATTTCCTGTGTGGTGATAGCGTATAAATCCATGTTTTCCTTTAAAAGAACTTTACACTGGACTTATTTCCGCCACCTCCGGTAGGATACTAGACATCTTCTAACTGTCTTGCGTATCTTTTACGATTCCTTGTAAGAATCGTCCGGAGATAGCGGAAATAAGTCTTAAAACTCTCGGGGTTTAAACCTCGGGAGTTTTTTCGTTCAAAGTAAGTTTTGTTTTCTTGTTTGTCAATTCTTTTCTATGCCTAAAGAAAACCTGACGAAAACTAACCGCCTTATCTACACTCAAATCTAGCATGTCAAATACTTTTTTTAAAACATATGCTTGAAATTCTTTTGATTCTTGTTCATTTTGCCAATAAACGAAGCGAATCTTTTTCTCTTTTGTAATCCACATTTCTGGCATACGAATCCATAGGTGTTGATCTTTGTATAGACAAATGTCACAGCAAAGAACTAAGTTGTAATACTTTACAATTACAGTTCCAATTCTAGTGGACGTAGGCCAAATAGCCGCTTCTAAAACGTTAAACACGATTTCACTCCAAAGTTAAAAAAAACTTGTCTTAGTCAAGCATTTACTTTACTGTTAGTTTAAAATAATTACTTGATAAAGCGGGGCACTGTGAAGGAAGTTTGGGATGAAATAATGGAAGAGATCGATAGAAAAATCCTTCTTATTACTTTACTTTCCATTTCCTCAGGTGTGCTTCTTCGCATTGTTTTTATCAGCAGCTTTCCCGCTGCAAAAAGTCAACCAGAATCCAGCATATCCGCTCCAAACGTTAAACACTTCAAACAAACTTTACTTCATGAATGAGAAAAACACTAAAGAAAATTATACACGAGTGACAACGGTTCTATACCCATTCTCAGGGCTAGAAAAGCTAGATGCGGATATTGTTGCCCATGCAGCAGATAGAGGAACAAGAGTTCACAAGATCTGTGAAGGCATCATGGAAGGACTGGGAGAATTGGGCGTCGACGACGAGACCAGAGGCTACGTAGAGAGCTTTAAGAAGTGGTGGGAAAAGGGTCATGATGTCGTAATGATGGAACAGAGATTCTGGGACAAAGATCTCAAGATTACGGGTCAAGTGGATCTAATCATACGCATCCCTGAAGGGTTAGCGATTGTCGATCTAAAGACATCAAGGAAGCCTTCTCCTACATGGGAAGCTCAAGGGTCTGCTTATGCCTATCTGGCCAAGAAAGCAGCCCATGATATCCAAAAGATCTATTTCTTACACCTAAATAAAGCGGGAAGAGAGGCGAAGATACACGAATATCCCGTTGATGACAGTTTTTTTCTCGCCATTTACAGAACGTGGGTACATTTCTTCCGAGGAACCGCATAAATGAAAAATCATCCATTCAACGACCTAACACCAGCTATGCAAAAGCGTTTAGACATTTGGAGAAAAAACGTTTTACCTGTCAAAAGCGCAGAAAAAATAAGAGGCCCATCGCCATTAAAACGAAGGTACGTTCGAGGGGACTATGGGGACGACATCAGCGATTTTGAGCAAAAATTCATTAAGGAGACAAAATGAGTGATAATTTACCGGCGCTCAGACCGCATGTGGCCCTCAGCGTTCCAAACGAACACGAGATGATGGTGTATCACACCATGGCTGAACAAGCCGTCTCGAGCAAAATGTACAGAGGCATTGGAGAGAAAGCAGGCGTAATGATGATCATGCTTTCTGCAAGAGAGCTTGGAATTCCTCCTATGCAAGCTCTCAATGGGGGAATCAATATCATTAACGGAAAGGCTGAGATCTCAGCTCGCATGATGAGTGCTCTCATTAGAAAGCAGGGCCACGAGATCAAGATCAAAGAAATCTCCGATGCTTCCTGTACCCTTACGGGAAAAAGATCAGACACGGGTCAAGAAGAAGAGTCTTCATTTACCGTTGCCGATGCTCAGAAAGCTGGTCTTGTGAAACCAGGTGGTGGATGGGTGAAGTGTCCTAAAGATATGTGCTTCGCTAGAGCCCTTTCTAGGCTTGCTAGGCAGCTTTTCTCGGACGTAATAGGCATAGGGTACGTCGAAGGTGAGATAAGGGCTTCTGAGGCTGATATTGTGGTTCTTGATGACATCCCTACGGTAGAGGTAAGCAATCCTGAAGAAGACCAAAAGAATCTTCAAAGATTACTCGAGATGTTCGACAAAGAAGATCGTTTCTTAGTAATGGAATACATGAAAGTTGTAATGAAACACTTTGGTTGGACACAAGCCGAATGTGTTAAGAAATTTCTTGAAGAGAAAGATCTAATTGATAAGTTTAGCAAGTGGAAGAGTAAAAAAAAATAGCTGAAGAAGGAGAAAAGCAATGAAACTACCTATCATTATGATAGGCATGATGATGATCATGCTGACAGGGTGCACCTATTCTATCACAATGGTTCACACAGCCGGACAAGCCTCCGATGTTGTAGACGAACAACAAACACCATCGACTTCAGTGACTCCTACGGTTTCTATTCCTGCTGCCTCTCTATGATAAAGGTCGGAAGCGTTAAGGAATATGTCCATAAAAAGGACAATAAGACCAAGAAGATGAAGAAGGTAGAGATCTTATTTACCTACAAAGATGTCAAGTTTGATATCGATGGATGGGCTGATAGCAAAGAGTTTCTACCAGAAGATTATGACTTGGTTTACATGAAGAGCGAAGGGCGTAAGACAATTCCTGGATGGGCCTGCGGATCTTCATGGAATGGGTTACGTTATAAGAAAGAAGATGAAGTCAAGTATTGGAAGAGAAAGCCAGATGAAACCAATTGAGGCGAAAGTGAAAAACCCATAAGAAGAACTGACTTCAGAACAATTAGCCGCAAAGGCTGAAGAAGATCGTATTCATAATTTGAAGGTAGCTCAAGAAGCATTCTGGTTAAATCGGCTTTTCCAAGAGCATAATCTCTCTATTCAAGATAAACAAGAAGTCTATAAGAGACTTTTTAAATACATTCGACAGAAAGAATTAGCACAAGAATCATAGAGGTAAGTATGAAGAAAGTTGTCATTGCCAAAGGCAAAGAAGAATCCAAAGAAAAGGTAGCCAAAGCTCATGAAAGAGCAGGTGGTTCAAACGTTGGTAAATACAAGAAAGTTCCCGAGAAAGATTTCGCTGGTACAGCCGGCGGAGCTCCTAAAGGTTCTTACCCGATCAATACCGAGAAAAGAGCGAAGGCAGCATTAGCCTATGCGCATAATGCTCCCAATCCATCAGGCATCAAAGCTAAAGTCTATAGCAAATATCCTGACCTAAAGAAGTCCAGAAAGAAATAGAGCACGAATGTGCTCTATGCGGGAACTAAAGGTTGAGTTACAACTCTAGGATCTGCATCTCTTTCTGATCGATCTTTATAATCGTGTCTTGCAAAAACAAGTTGAGCAAATGTTTGGTCGTCCGTAGGAATAGATGGTGCGCCAGCTGCTTTCAGTTTTGGTTCCCATTCAGTTCTTAAACGCTCCATACATCTTTCATATTTATGTTCCAAAATATATTGAAGACGTCGTTTCATATCTGCATCAAATATTTCAGAAGGGATATCATTTTGAATGACTTTCTTCTGAAAATCGGATAAGGTGAACAGATCTTGATTATCTACTGTTACTTTCATTTTTTTCTCCTTAACATGCTAAAAATCCTGAAAATGCGCTATTGGCGTCTGAACCACCCACTAAATCTGCTGTATTGCCGGCACCACCAAAAAGGGTGAAAGAAACGACGGCTGTATCTGCTGCATCCATATCTGCCAAAACACAGTTAAGAAACGAAATATAACCGCTAAAAGAAGCTACCGTCATAGCAGCACCGCAATTGATATCATTTCCAGTATATATCCTATTAGAAGTTATAATTTGAATATATCCGGATGTCATTGCAATGCTAATATCGTTTACTCTTATTTTTGCGTTTAATTGATATTTTCCACCAACCGGAGAAGTAAAAGTTCCGTTTGTATTGAAATTTCCTCCCTGATCAAAAACTTCAGTCAAGGCAGTTGTTGTTCCAAGCTGGAATGGAGTGGAATTCCCCGTTACATTCGCTATAGTAGATGCCAGATAAGCTAAAAATGCCGGTTGAAGAACGTTTGTTACTTGTCATGCGACAGCAATTGTTAAGCTGTTGTTTGTGCCTGGGTTTCCTCCCGAGAAGATCAAGGGAGAGTTGGTTGCGCTAGCATGGGAAATACTGAATACGCTACCGACTGTGTTAGATAGCTGAATGAGAGCATTTCCAGCAGTTGTTCCGGCCGTGTTGATAGAAAGATAAGCTTGGCTAGAGGCTGTATTATTGGTGTTATTGACGATCAATCCACCAGTAGCTCCACTACCTGTGAAGTTGATGGTAGTATTTCCATCCATAGCTACTCGAATTGAAGGCGATGTGGCCAAGGAATTTCCAGGAGAAAGATACCATGCATCAGAGTCAGCATTTCTGATACCATGCGACCAGTTGGTTATTTTAGCTATGTTATAAGTGAGATAAGGATCGCCTGCAGATGCCCCACCTACGACTATCGCCAATAAAGCATCGGAGTTCGCCGTATTCGAAGTGTTTCTTGACTCGATTCCGACGTTGGCTCCGCTCTTTGATTTCTGAACGTTCAAGTCGTGCACGACAGCAGGGACAGCATCGCCAACGATTAAATTCGAATTCAGTACAGTGAAGTCACTTCGGCACTGATTATTTAGGGCATTATTTGTTGCCATGTTCTCTCCTATATATATGTTATATTTCCTTGAGGGCCTTGCATTACTTCCCATTCGTTATTTGCAGTGATGCACATCAAAGTTACGCAATCTCTCTGCAATGCAGAGGAGAGAGAGCCACCTACTCCTGGCGTAGTTGTAGCGTTACCATAGTAAATTGTTTGAGCTGCGTTCTGAGCAATTGTCCATCCACCCGATCCTTTCCCAACGACCGATACCACGCTGAATTGAGGTGCTATAGCTGGAAGAGTGAGAGTCACAAGGCCTACGTTATTAGCCACATATCCGCTATCAGCAGCCATAGCCTGAGAAGTCGTGGTCACTTCTGACCAGTTAAGTCCCATTCCAGTGACGTTGAAGCTGACAGCATTTCCCGCAGCGCTGATGGTTATTCCACCCGCTTGCAAGAATTGGATGACTCCGGCTAGTGGAACGGCATCTCCGTTTGGAGTTTCAATTTCTAGTAAGGGAGTTCCTCCCGCTCCGATCTGAAGCCAAAAAGCTACGTTAGCCACGATCTTTGAGAGCCACCACATGTCACCTTGCGTTCCAGTGGTAGGATCATTTGATACTATCCATAGAGATCCGAGTGGGTAATACCTACCCGTTGTTCCCTGACGGATGTCTGCTCCTGTAGGAGATCTGTTTCTCGAGACAATCGAGACAATCGCAACATCGGGGCCGACATATTTTGTCGGGTTATTGATCGGAATTCCTACAGTCATATTACACCCATGTTATGTTCCCTTCCGGCCCGCCAATCACAGACCACAAGGTGTTAGCTGTAATACATCTAAGGCGAATGCTGTCCCACTGATTGGTAGAAGCGATAGATCCGCCAGCGCCTAAAGTGGTGGCCTGTGCACCTAATTGAATTTGTTGCCCACCGTTCTGGGCGATCAACCAACCTCCAGCTCCTTTTCCTCCGATTTCAATCACTGACCCACGAGCCGCTGTGACTGGAAGAGTTAAAGTCACTACGCCTGCATTGTTGGCGATGTAGAAGGTATCGACGGCCATAGCCTGGGATGTTCCAGTGACTTCAACTGTGGCCATTCCTGAGCCCGTGGCAGCGATTGTGATAGATCCAGCGCCGTTGGTGATGCTTACCCCTGTGCCAGGAGTGAGAGCTGCTAGAACTGGGTCTGCGCCTGTAGATCCAATCGGAAGTTGCCCGTTGGTAGCTACGCCGAGATTTGTGATTGTCGAGGTACCGGCTCCGACGAGAAGTGAATGGTTGGTCAGGCCTCTGAGCTGAAATGTTATGGTGCTTCCCGATCCTACAGCCGTGATGCTTCCAGCTCCCACTGTGTTAATATTGCCTGCTGTCGGAGAGATAGCAGCTCCGCTATTGCCTGTCAGGGTAAGAAGGACTCCAGTTCCTGAAGTTGAAACGAATCCGTTGGCATCGACCGTGAATCGGGCTGAATCGAAATGGCATACGCCGTTATCCGCTACAGTGGAAGAACCAACCGCCTGGGATCTTTGAATTTCTAGGGTGAAAGAGTTGACGGCTAATGAGTTTGTGCGTATGACATTCGTTCCCACTACTCCGGCTGCAACCTGTGCGCCCGTGATAGAAATCTGACCTGCAGCGCTTGGGGCTACTGGGTCGGTTCCTGGAGCGGTGGCTGCATCTACGTTCACCGATGTGATCGCTATCCCGCCTCCATTGAGCTGAACGAATCCGTTAGCATCTACATCGAAGGCTGCGGAATCGAAGTGAGAAACTCCATTGGCAGCTAGAGTTGTAGAGGCCTGCGCCGAGCTTCTTTGGATCTCGATGGTCATTGTATTAGCGGCTAAAGAATCCGTTCGGATTACATTAGTCCCTATTACCCCTGCTCCGACTTGAGAGCCGGTGACGGTGATGACACCAGCTAGAGGAACCACTGGATCGGTACCCGGGGCAGTATGAGCATCGACTTGAAGTTGAGTGAAAGAGCTTACACTGAAAGTTACGAATCCTGCTGCATCTACATCGAAAAAGGCCGAGTCAAATGCGGCGACACCGACAGCTGTTGGGTCGGATGCAACTACTTCATTGGCATATTGAATTTGGTAGGTGACTGTATTGCCAGAAGCTACAGATTGAAAGGGCACTCCGGCATTAGCAATGACTTCGCCGAGCAATTCGATTGTGTTGGCTATCGGTACCGCTGTGCCTACGTTCGCCACAAACATTGTGGGAATTTCGGGATGGGTTCCAATGATATCGACTAAGCCTTCTTGTGAAATAAGTACCCCCAGGCTTTTCGAGTTTTAATCAGAGAGATCAACTGATGAGATACATCAAATTGTTCAGAGATCTTCTTTTGACTAATACCGGAATTCAGCATTTCAATTATTTGTTTAACTTTAGGTTCATCTAATTTGGAATTAGGATTTTCTTCTCCTTTCTTCCTCAAAATTGGACTTCTTCCTTTCTCAATCATGTCTAAGTTGTTTTCGAAGTCAGTGGCTAAAAATAAATGAGAAGGATTGCTACATATCCTGTTATCGCATGTATGACATACACACATCCCTTCAGGGATTGATCCTCTAAATATCAGCCATGAGACCACATGGGCTCTCACCTTATCCATATTCGAACGGAATTGACCATATCCTGGATTTTTAGAGACGCATCCCTTCCATCCCCAGCATCCATTGGGTTGTGGATCAACGAATCTTTCATAACCTTGAGAAAGAGATTGCTTCACTCCTGCTGGCATTTCTTCCCTTCCTTCAATCTCTCGATCAATGTGTAGACATTTTCAAACTTCTTCTGGTCATAGAAGACAGCCTTCTTGAGAAGGGTAATTTCCTTGACGAGGCCATCAAAATCTACTTTGAAGACTTTGAATCTCTCATCAAGCTTTGTATCTACGGGATCAACTTCCGGTACGATAGGAGTCAGCGCTTTTCTTAGCTTCTCAATGTCTTGTTTAAGTTGACCTTGTAAATTCCCAAAGCTCTGGGTAATATTGTCAGTCTTTAAAGTTTGCTTTAGATGGTTAGAAACAATCCTAGTTTCTAAAGAGTCGAACAAATCGATGAACTCTTCTTTAGATATATAGGCTGCGGCGGCGTCATCCTTTAGATCGATGAACTCATCTAAGACTTCGAATAGTTTACTCTCTGCATCCCCGAGCCTTTTATTCATCTCTTGGAAGCTAGAAAGTATCCAATCTCGAAGATTCTCGAACTCTATAAGC
>ERZ1292642.323-Hain-H14-01um-R1-323-length-30619-cov-8_pt1 | contig 30619 bp, 38 predicted proteins | sample MGYA00564403_ERZ1292642 | MGnify/ENA primary metagenome ERZ1292642 (study PRJEB36523, sample SAMEA6512643) | groundwater metagenome | collected 2019-01-09 | study: AquaDiva: Metagenomics assemblies of 32 groundwater samples
TGCCACTCAGCGTCGGCTTTCTTCCGCTCAGCGTCGGCTTTCTGCCACTCAGCGTAGGCTTTTGTGCGACGGAATTTTCCCTTTACCAAGTTGAGCAACTTAAATCTCAAAGGTTTTTCATGTACGGGTTTAGTATCTTCAATTTCAATAACCCTGTTCACATATTCACCCCAACTCATCTGATAAACGAGGTGGGGTTGATGCCAGGCGTGCCATACTTCTTTCAACCCCTTCCATTTCTTTGGGAGAGTTTTGCCATATTGAGAAAGTATAGCACCAGCTTGCAATTCTTTTTGTGTGTATTTCATAGTACCTCCTTATGTTTGCGCAATTTGAAGATGATGGATTTTCCAAATTCGTTTTGTTTGGCGATTAGACGCTGTTCGGCGATTCTCAGGTCTAAGGATTCCTCGATCACCGTTTCTTTCTTGCCGTCCATTTCAATGATGTCGTAAAGTTGCCGGACAGTCCAAGATTCAGGCATAACAAAGGCTCGGTTTTGTGCGTTTGGTCTGCTCATACACGCCTCAACATTTCTTCGGTTACACCCTCAAAAGAATATCTGAACCGTTGGTATGTTTTGAATTTCATTTTATATCCTCCTCTCTTGCATCGTGGGTAGAAAAGAACCTCTCTATATTGTCAACATTCTCGGAAAGAATATCAGTCGCACATCCCCATTGAGACCATCTATAATAACTTGAAGGCTCTGATGCTGTGGTACTCACCTTAACGTAAATCTTGTATTTTCTGCCCGTTCTTAGATCTTCCCGCAAAAAGATATAGTCCGCCTCGGTTTTTTTGCGCTCAGTTTTTGAGGGCCTAACGACGCTTAATAGTGTTGTTGTTTTCATTGCTGTTCCTCCTGCACTGAAAGTTCCGCGTCCTTTGTTATGTCGCCGTCAATGCGCACGACATACCTGGTTTTGTCATTGATAATGCCTTCACGATGGCCGTCCCTGCACTTTACGAAGGTATCGAATAAGTACTCCGCACCGCCGTCTGTTTTGTGATAGTAGAGTTTCATTGTGTAGCCCTCCTATTTTAGTTTTCTAAAATTGTTGTGAAGTTATGAAAGATCGCCGCTGTGTTTGTGTCATTGTAAGGCCCTCCTTTATTAGTTGTGAGTGTTATTTCGGTGCAAAAAAGAAATGTGCAGCTCCTTCAATCTCGCTGTATGGTTCATCAGACTTCACAACATAGCGCCAATGGTTCGGGGATTCTGTCGAAGAAAGATATACTTCTGTTACGGTTAATCCCTTCTTTTCTGGTACGATCAATCCCTTCGGGGATGATGCGGTAAAGCCCCCCGCGGTTACTCCTTGCAATGGGAGAAAGGCGGGGAGTTTCCCCTGGCTATCACGTAGAACATGGGGAAAGGTTCTATTTTCTCTAAAAGTTTTCATGCGGCCTCCTGTTGTTTTGTTGTCTCATTGATTGATACCAGGTGTGGTTAGTTGATAGTATAAATGACGTTGCGTTGTATGGCATCCAACAAGTAATTTCGCGTAATTGTAAATGGCTTTTGAGACCATGAGCCGAGGCGGGGTTATCTTGCGAAAGACATAAACATATTTGCCTCGGACGGCGCGTCCAAACATCAACACCCAATCTTCGGTTACACCCTCAAAAGAATATCTGAACCGTTGGTATGTTTTGAATTTCATTTTATATCCTCCTCTTTTGTTTGAGTGTTTCATTGGTTCAACTCCTTCTATTGACAAGTTATACCGCTGTTTTGGTAGCGCATCCTTTGACTCTTAGTGAATGGTCGTAATTCCCCGTTTTTGAAATAGCCGTCAAATACAGAGTTTCCGGGATCGTCAGTCCATACCCGCGAGCGTAGATAGAAAAACGCCGCAAAGAAAACAAACCGAACGATGAGTATTTTCGACGGGTTTTCTTTGCTGGTTTGTAGGGCCAATACCTTGACCTCATTTTCAAGGGTAAGCGCCCTTTTCTCGTATTCGGGTTTATTGATCCGGCCCGCCCTCCAATCATTACTTAGGGCTTTCCCGTCTGCGTTTATCTGTTCAAGGGTTTTCATTGCCGTTCCTCCTGAGTAATTGTTTTATTGATTGCATCTAATATAATATACGTATATGCACAGGTCAAGTTAATAATGCAAAATTAAAAAGATTTAATATTAGTAAAAATGACCGAATAACAACAACCATGCCAAAGGTTTATTTTATTACATTGACAAGTTGTTATTATTGTCTTATCTTTGGTTGCAGGTTAGAGAAAGCAGAAACACAACGCCGCAACGAATAAACCGGTAAACGCTCCAAGCCTTAAGCTCCTGGAGCCGCGCGGCAAACCACAACCCAAACATCAATAGGTATAAATAAAAATGCTGCTCGTCCATCGCCTGGAGACCGCTTGCGGACACTTGTCAGTTTGATACTCTTATTGCTTGCCCTGCCATTCTTAGGCGAGGACAATATCACCACGGGCCAGGATTACCCATGAAACAGATCCATGAAGTATATCCATAAAAGGGGTATATGAACAACACAAATCTTAATTTTCTACCCAATCTTTCAATTACGAAAGAAATGTTTGCATTCATAGAGGCCGGTTGGAAATGGAATGTGGAAGAACTGAAAACTCGGATGGAATCAGGGTTTTCTCCCTTTATTGTTATCCCCCCCCCACACCCAGACGAGCCAAATCCAGGCTGAGAAAACGGCTAATGAACATACGCGTGACGAATTGTTCATAAAAGGGGACATAGGCGGCAAGATGGGTAACAGTGGTTACTAAGAGATGATGCTATTTGGTACTTCTCCTACTCATGTTGTGGCAAGACCCATCATTCGATTCCGTAAAGGGTCAGATTGCGCGTTACGAATCTCATTACGGTAAATACAGGCTCCACGTTAATAGAAACATGACGTTGGATTGTGGATTGTACCAGATCAATTCAGTTCATTTTTCCGGCAAGTCAAGGATAGCGGTAGAGTTCAACAGGATTTTCAAGAAGTATAAGGTAGGGGAGGCTTTACATGACAGGGTGGTCGCGGCGATAGTCAACGACAGGCTAAATGAGGAGTTGGCGAGGAAACTTTATCAGTTGAAGGGATTGAAGAGTTGGACAAGTTCAAGGAAATTCATAAACAAAAAACCAAGCATCAATATAAAACATAATGAACATGGCCTCAACTGAACACATCTAATTATGACCGAAACCATCGTAAAAACCGAGCTATATCCCAACCTTGCCATTGGTAGAGAAGGCAGCCGCGAAGAATGCAAGGAACGCAAAGAAGCCTTCCTTGCCATCCTTTCTAAGTGTTGGCCCAACATCTCAAAAGCCTGCAAAGAAGTAGGCATTACACGCCAAGCTGCCTATCTATGGCGCTCCAACGACGAAACTTTCCGTATCCAATGGCTCAATATCCAGGATACCGTCCTCGACGCGTTAGAGGATAATATCACACAGGTTTGCTTGACAAGGGGTGGTGCGGGCTATGCCTTTCCAGTGTTAAAGGCTTATAGGCGACACATTTGGGGAGATCAGCTTGAGCACAGCGGTCAGGTGGGGACAGTGCAACTAATGACCTCTATGCAGAGGCCGCCGGACGAACACGGGAAAAAGAAGCTTGAAAGTGTCGGGACGGGGACAGACGCGAGCAAGGATACACCGCAAATAACCCAATGATATTGAACTTGTCTTGTTTTCCCATATTTGGGAATACATCAGAATATAAGGGGTAAATGCCCAACGCTCACAGGCGGGAGACAGGCGACAGATGATAGAGCGAAAATTATGCGGTTGCAACAACAGCATGAATAACCTTCCCCCCCGCGTGCTAACTGCCACAGGCTTAAAGCCTTTTCCCATAAAGACTTCCTGGCATAGACCGGGGGAGGAGGTGTTGACCAACGACCGGGGTGGGGTGAGAGTGTGACTCCTCAGCCCACGGTGGTCAGGGGTATGGGGAGATTAAAAATGGACAGGGGAGATAAATCGGTAATAATGACCCATGAATAGATGCAACGCAATAGAGCATTTTTACGGGATAGACGAGAATGTCTGTCGCTGTGGGAAGCAGAGAAGGATAGGACTACGGGGCAACGGGGGTAAGTCAGGGGGATATTTCGAGAGGCATCCGGTGGTATTTGGGGCTTTACTGATGGCAATGTTTGTGGGGTCGGTATTGGTTTCGATGGTCTTTTTCAGGGGATAGCGTGGAAGTAACCTCAGAGCAGCAGTTTAAGTTGATGTATGAGATACTTTTCTCTCTTGCATACAGCAATGGGGGAAAGTTCAAGATACCAATGTTGGCCTCAGTAAGGCCGGACGGGATGTTTTTGGAGGCCAATTCAAATGATAACTCAGTAACGGTGCATATAACCCCAGAGACGGTGAATTAGGAGGACAAATGGACAAGAAGCGAGAAAAGGAACTACTCGAAAAGATTGTTGACCTTGAAAGGCGGGTCAGGGAGCTTGAGGCTCATCCACCCACAATTATTAACCTTCCCGCAACATATCCTGTTTTTCCGAGTTATCCCATTCCGGTATCTCCCCCAGAATATCCCTGGCTACCGTACAATCAGTGTAGTGCTGGTACGTACACGGGGGCAACGAATTGAGGCACTGGTTTCTTGAGAGGTGGGTTAGATTCAAGTTATGGCTTCGGTCATTCAGGAAGCCGGTCTATGTTCCCCATTCCGAGGTATCTGAGGAAGCTCAGACGATAAAGCAGGCTTCTTTAGCACAACAGAGGAAGTGGAAGCGTTCAAGACAGCATCCATTACATGCTTATCACTTTGGGACATTTTCACCCCTTAAGAAGTTGCCACGATTTATCAGTATAGGGTCAAACAGAGAACGATCAATTCACTTCAGGAGTAAGGTTGCCTAAGGCGTACGAAATAATGCGCGACAAGTTCAAATCTCAGGGTTTGAGCGACAAAGCAGCCAAGACAAGGGCTGCGAAGATTTACAATTCCACTCACAAGAGTAATCCCGTAACAGGGAAGCATAAAGTTACTGCAAAGAAGAAATCATTCAGCGGTTCAGTTTTTCATACATATTAAGGAGTTTTTATGGCAGAAGTCGCAAAAAGAGTCGTAATGGCTGACAAAGAGTTCATTGTCAATGAGCACGCCGCCACTTATTTGAAGGGAGAATTAGTTTTCAATCCCGACACAAGAAAGTGGGAAAGAGGGGAACAGGCACTTACACAGGAAGAGTTTACCAGCGCGATCAACGCTGGCGTTTTAGAGGCGTTAAGTCAAATCTTAACCGAATTGCGGGTTCATACATACTACCTGAAACAGGGGTTAAATGTGAAAGACGAACCGGAAGCACTTCGTAACGAATTATCCACAATTTAATAAAGGAGCTTTTTATGGCTCAAGTACAAGTACAGGTTGGAGCACCCGGCCCAAGTTTTGCCGATGGCGCGCAACCTAATTTGCTTGGCGGGAAGCAGGCCGAAGCAGTAGTCGTTGAGCTTCACGGCAAGTTCTATACACAAGCGGTTCGCGGGAACCTATTTATTGGTTCTCAAGCTGCGGCTGGTGCAGTTGTGCCTATTTACTCTAACACAACCCAGCAATGCGGTCTTTTCAATCCAGGAGGTTCCGGCGTAAACGTGGTTCCTGTTCGATTGAACATTGGCTACGTTTCAACAACAGCGGCTGCATCGTCTTTCTGTCTGGGATATATCACAGACGGGGATACGATCGCAACGGGTGGCAAGGGTATTACGGCGGCTACATTTGCCGATGGTATCAATGCTAACCTTAAAGGCCCGAAGTCAAAAGCAAAGTTCCTGGCCTCTGCTGTTACAACGGTTGCACCGGGTCTATTGATGCAACTTGGCATTAACCAGTTGGTAACAACTGGTGCGGATGCAACAAATGTGTACTTTGAAGGTAAGTATGACTTCGACGGCACGTTGGTTGTTCCACAAGGAGCGGCTATCTTCTTCGCTGGAAATATCGCACCTCTTCAGACGTGCGCTGTTTCCTTTGTTTGGGAAGAAGTGCCCGCGTAACTTTCAGTTTGGGTGTGTCGTAGGATGCACCCAAACACTATTTTTTAAGGAGATTTCTATGGCTGCTACATACGAATTTGATGAAGCAAATGGTGCAGGTGAAACCGTAACTCACGCAAGAACTGAAAATAACTGGAAGAATATAGACGATTCCACAACCGCATATAGTTCTTCTTCCATTGCTGCGGGCAATAACAGTTTCGAGAAGTGGCAATACGGGCATTTTTCTGGAACCTTTAATCAGATTTCAGCCGGCCTTTGGGCGCACACTGCAACAGCCTTCGGAGCAAGTCTGACGCTTAAAGCCTCTCCTACAATGACAGCAGACGCCAATAGACTTGCTTATGCCACACCTTCTACGACAACCAATGCCAACCTGACTTATGACGCAACAGCAGTAACGGCTATTGCTTCGGGAAAGGTTGTGTGGTTTGGAGCTACCGGCCCGGCAGCCGCAGGCAAAGCCGCTTCCATGACCACGAACCCATGTTATACGAATTATTTGACTACTCAACTTCAAACGGCAGGCGGTGCGGCCTCCGGCGATACGGCCAACGTTACACTGACCCTTCAGTACCAAGAGAATTAAGATGCCCAAGAAAAACGTTCTTTGTGTTGTTTGCAATCAAGCAAACTCGCACGAAGTATCTCTCGATAGAAATGATGAGGTTCTTCTTGTGTGCGACGTGTGTGGGCACGCCGTTAAATTCCCCAAAGAAACAAAGAATCTGAATGATGTAATTCTCCTTCATGGTGAAGAAAACACCAAACAGGTTGAACGAAGAAATCGCTTAGACAAAATGCTTGAATGAAATCTTAGGGTAATCCAATGCTCAAATATCTGTTTGTCGCTCAATACAATGATGACACAGAGTTCAAACAAAACGAAGAAGATGTAAGTTTTCAAGATTCAAAACGGTCTGCGTTCTTTGACATAATTCAGGAAAAACTTATCCGGTTCTCGCTGGTCGGGGATGGGAGGGTTTTTTCTGTTGACCTTACCGATGGTCACTTTGAAATAAATAGCATTTCTTTTCGGATGCACGATGAATCGATAGAAAACATCAGGCTCATTTTCTTCCGCAAGCATACGCATACTTATAATGCGGAAGAATTAAGTCACGATATAGTCTATCGGATAGGCTGGCAAGCCAATCTCGCAAATGGCTCTAACATTCAAAGAGTAATGGAGATTGACTGATGGCTGTTGATTTAAGACAAACCCACTTTCGCTTTGGAAATGATGACGGAACCGAATCAGCCCATACCTTTTGGCAAGCCGAAGATACCAACCATACCCAGAATGTTGATACTGACTGGACATTCCTTCTAAGATTTACCGAGCAGGAATCCGGCGCAACGGCGGCAGCTAATACAGATGCTCAGTTTCAATATAACAAAAATGCTGCTGGTTGGGTTGATATTACCACCGTGTCTTCAGTTGTTAGGGCTGTTGCTGTTGGTGCGTTTACTAATGGTCAGGCTTGTACCAAACGATTAAGTGGTACGGGGACATTTGAAGTCTCTGGTGCGGGCTGTACCGAAGATGGCTCTTCGGGTGGGGCGGCCAATGACATTGTAGCCAGTGGTAATTCTGAAACTGAGGCTGGGCTTCAAGTTGTGGCGGCGGATGTAGCTAACGGCGACACGATTCAGTTCCGCTTTACAAGTCCCGATTGGACGGTAACTTATACCGTTACTCCAACCCTGACGGTTACAAAAACAGTAACCACTGATCGAACCATTACCGGTGTAGCCAGAATCCAGAAGACGGTAAACCAGACAACTACCGGTATCTCTCGGATTCAAAAGACGGTTGACCAAACTATAACGGGTGTTGCCAATATAGCCCCGTTGGGCGTCAACCAAACCATAACTGGTCGAGCAAGAATAACGGCTACTACGGACAGGCTCCAAACTGGACTTGCCCGCATCCAGAGAACGGTTGAACAGACTCAACTTGGTCGTGCTCGGATTCAAACAACGGTAAATCAAACCGTTGCTGGTATTGCAAGAATAACCGCTACCACCGATAAGACACAATCGGGTAGAGCAAGAATAACTGCCACTACTGAGCAAGCGATAACTGGAAGGGCGAGTTTAAGTGCAATATCCAATAAAACGATTACCGGAAAAGCCTCAATTTCAATCATCACCGATAAAACGCAGACTGGCAAGGCAAGCATAAGAAGAACCACACAGAGGACAATTACCGGCGTTGCACGCATTGTTAAACCACTGACTCCCATTGTACCGGAAAAATTAGGGGGGGGGGAAAGAGTCGGGTGCTTCAAAAAGGATATACGCTAAGCGTGCAGACGCTTGATAGGGTGCCCACAGAAACTCCAAAATACAATGAGGGAGTTTGCTTTGTGGTTATTAGCGGAGTACTAACAACTTATGCCTGGGATGGAACACAATGGGTAGCAAAATAAAGAATTTCTTTTTGAGATTGTTTGACCGTCTGTTTCGCAATTCAAACGATGAAATAGACGTTCTTAATGACCGCCTTAATGATGAGGTGGATATTCTGCTTAACAGGATTGAAGCTCTCCGTTCTCAGGTGAGTTCGCAAATTGACGAGAATTACCACGCATATCTCGGCGATAACAAGAAATTAAGAGATGAGGTTTTCTTAGAGCTTGCCACCCTCAAAGACGCACTTGAAAAACAGGGAAAGACAAACATTGCAACCCTGAGATTGTTCGCGGAAATTGTAACCAATCCATCAGGTCATCTGAGCGATAAGAAGAAAGAACTTGACAGGATTTTATGAGCCTCATTGATTCAGACCATATTATTCCCGCACAAACAGGAATGAGGGGAAAGATGGGAAGGCATGGGGCGCATTATTTTGTGAAAGCCAGGAAACATGATAATAAATTGGTTCCCTGCATGACCATGCAACCAGAGGTGGTGAATTGGAAGGACAAGAATTGCGCTCGTTGTCTGAGAACACCCTTGTCAAACGATACTTTGGTTTGCCCAAAATGCAGTTCACCTGAATGGCTGTGAATGTACCAAGACTTATCTACGAACCCCTTCGCGGACAGGCAGAGTTTCATCGCTCACCAGCTCCTTGGCGTCTCCTGGACGGAGGGTTCGGCTCCGGTAAAACTTTATGCGGAGCGGCAGAATCAATCGCTCTTTCAATGGGGGCGGACAAGAATCTTGGACTCGTTGGAAGGGCTACGTACCCGGAATTAAGGGATACAACGCGAAGGGAGCTTTTAGAGTTCCCCGTTGAGTGGGAGGGGAAAGAAATGCCGCTGATAGCATCCCCGCTTGTTAGTTCTTTCAATAAGGCCGAGAATACCCTGACATTCAGGAATGGAAGTCAGATAATCTTTCGGGCCTTGGAGGATTCCTTTGACAAGGTAAAATCCTTGAATTTGGGTTGGTTCTGGGTTGATGAAGGTTCCGAGATAACGCGGGAAATGTGGTTGGGTTTGATAGGGCGTTGTCGAAGAAAGGGATTCAGACATACCGGTTTTATCACTACAAACCCCGAAGGCAGAGATTGGCTTTGGCAGGATTTTTGGGCGAGACCGGATAAAGACCATTTTGCAGTAACGGTTACAAGTTATGAAAATACTTATCTTCCTGATGGATATGTTGAGAATCTCAAGCAACAATTCCCGGAAGAATGGATTAAAAGGTATGTCTTTGGTTCAAGGGAAAGTTTCGAGGGTCTTATCTACAAAGATTTCAAAGACTCCCCACCTCATGTTGTTGACGAATTTGAAATACCAAAAGACTGGTACCGCTTCATAGGGTTGGATCATGGGTATAGAAACCCGACCTGTGTTCTTTGGGGCGCGGTTGATTTTAGGGGCGATCTTTGGATTTATGACGAGTTCTATGCGGCGGGAAAGCTTGTATCTGAAATAGCGGAAGTCATAAAGACAAAAAACTATCATCAAAAAATTCAACAGTACCTGATTGATCCGTCCTGCAAAAACAGAAATGGAATTACCGGAAAAAGCGTTATGGATGAGTTCGCGGATTGCGGACTTCATTTCATCCCGGCAAATAACGATGTCCGGGCTGGCATCAATCATTTACAGGAATATATCAAACTCGACAAGAATGGAAAACCAAAAATCAAGGTCTTCCGTAAATGCACCAAACTCAGGGAAGAATTTCAGACTTACCGATGGAGGGATTTACGGCCAAGTGCAAAACAGGATGCACCTGAAAAACCTCTGAAGAAAGAGGATCATGCCATAGACGCGTGTCGCTATATGACGATTTACGTCTATGACACGCCGGAGTTGAAGGCAAAGAAAAAAGATTACCTCCGGGACTATGGAATTGAAAGAGATTACGACCTCACGGAACACCAACATTTTATGACACAATGACTGTGAACGAAGTCGAAGACATAACCGAAACCCAAAGAGCGGTAAAAATCACCAGACTCTACCACGAAGCCCGACTGGCCGAAAGCGAGGAAAGGCTTGTGTGGAAGAAGTGTTTTGAGTATTACAACAACTGGGTGGATGGAAAACTTGGTCAATGGGAAAGCTCCTGGAGAGAAAAGATGGGCGATAAGACCATGCTTTCCTTTAACATGGTCAGGAAATTTGTCCGTAGAATCTTCGGCAACTCAATCCAAATGAGGGTTGAAGAAAAGGTCATCCCCAGGGACGACGTTTCCGACCCGATGATAGCGGAAATTCTGGGAGACCTGAGGAAATATGTCTATGACCTGAATAAGGCAGACAAGATTTCCATTGCCCAGGCTTTGAAGGATATGATTATCTGCGGGAGGGGATTTACAAAGTCGGAATGGAACGATGAACTCGACCCAATAGGAGAAATCAGCATATCATACGTTAATCCGTTCAAGGTCTATCTTATCGGCAAGGGAGAACGATATGATCTTTTGGATCGAAGGGGCATTATCGAAGTCCTTCCGATGTCGAAGGAAGATTTGAAAGAACGCTATCCCGAACAAGCCGAAAGAATTGAAGGACTTTACGAGAACAGGGATTCGGATACGCCGCTTGCTGGAGATGACTACCTGCCGGAAGGCGGAAGCCTTGTGTGTGATGATTACTACGATAAAGAGGAAAACAATTTCAAAGTATTGCGTTATCAAAAAAGGGAATTTGTTAGTGTAACCTTCGTCAAAAACCCGATTACAGGAGAACTTGTAGAACCGCGGGCGGAAGTGGTACTGGAAGAAATCCCCTTTGAGAAAATCACAAAGAGGGTAAAAAGAGTCAGGATTACAACCATCTGTGGAAACCTGATTTTGGAAGATGGATTAAGCCAATACAAACACAATAGATACGACCTTGTTGGCTGGTTTGGCGATATGACAATGGGGCGCATCACGGGCGTTGTACAAGACCTGATTGATGCCCAGATGGAGAAAAACAAGAGACGCTCCGTTATCATAGACATCTTGAACCGTTCTCCGAAAGGAACCATCCTCTCAACCAAAAATCTTTTTGACAACATCGAGCAAGCTCGCAAAGATTATAGCCGTCCAACCATCCTTGAAACAAATGCCGCCCCTGGTCAACTTGCGGGAAGCATTATGGCGGCTCCATCAGATTTAACGGCTATTCCCGCAATCGTCGGCATGGAACAGTCCTCGGAAGAGGATATGAAGGAAATTACCGGACTTGGAGACGCCTCGTTGGGGATAGTACCCGCAGGGGTAAAAAGCGGGAGAGGTCTGCAAGAGCTTAAGGGGCCAAGTGAAACCATTATCAGCGTGTTTTTCGACAATTATCTTCTGTCCAGACAGCTTTTGGCTCAGTTGGTTGTTTCCATGATTCAGCAGTTCTATACCGAACCCAGAAGAATTAGAATCTTGGGAGACTATACGCAGAAATTCATTCCCCCCGAAATGCAACAAGCCATTCAAATGGGATTAGTTAGCGTGGAAGAGGGGGCTAAAATCATCGCTATCAATCAAGATGCTTTGAGCAATATTACGGTTGGAAGATATGATGTGATAATTGACAACGCACCATATAGTCCGTCAGAACGAAATCGTCAGTTCTACGATCTTCTGAATATGCGCTCTATCGGTTTAATGATACCGGATGAAGCCATTATTGCCGCCTCTGATGTGAGAGGAAAGCAGGGGATTCTGGCCGGGATGCAAGCGATGAAACAAATGGCGGCAATGCAAGCTATGGCGGGAGTTGAACGGGGTAATAACGGTAAATCGGCTTCACCAAAAGCAACACCCCCGATGCCAGGTGATTTGATGTTTAATCGAGCTGGCGTACAAAGTCCTCAGATGGCAACATGATTGGTACCGTGAAAATAACAGACAAAGACGGCAATCCGGTAAATGGCACAGCCACGTCTTTGATGATGCCCCTTAAATTTGAGGTTGAAACTTCTTTTGGTGGGAAGAATTTCAAGTTGTTGTATTCTCATGCAAGAGACAATGGCGGTCGAAGAGACATGGATAAAATCAAAGGAATTGTTCTGACGGGCAACTAAAGTCTAAATAACGTAGCAAGGTTTTCACCAAGCGCAACTTATGTCAGAAATGACATAGCTTGCGCCTTTTTATTTATCAACCGTAAAGGAAGGATGATATGGAAACAGCAACAACGGCAGTCGAAAAAGCCCCGGCAATAGCCGAAAAACCGACAACGGATAATCCGACAACCGAAGTAAATATGGCGGAACTCGAAAGGATGACCAACGCTGAACATGGTTGGGTTCCTGAAAGTAAATCGTCAGAACCTAAGCCGGAACCCGTTTCAGAAGTAAAAGCACCCGCGCCCGTAGCAGCCGGACAAGCTTCAATTGACGAACTGCGCGAAATCTTCAAGGACACTCCCTATTACCAGGAGGGACGAGATGTTAAAGAGGTCGCCGCAGAACTCAAAAAGGGCTACAAAGAATTAGAGGGTCAAAATACCAAAACAAGTCAGAGACTCAAACCATTTGAACAACTCATAGACTTGGCAAGTAAAGACCCGAAATTCGCACAAGCACTTCATCTGGCAAGGGATGTTTATATGAATCCCGCGCTTCAGGAAGCCTATGCTAATCAAGCGGCTGGACTTCAACGACCAGACCCAACTCAGTTCGACCTTTATGACCCCGCACAGCGTCAGACTTACGACCAAGCTGTAACGGATTATGAAGCAAGACTGATTGATTCGCGTATCAATGCAAGATTTTCCACCATTGAGCAGGAACGCTCTGTGAATCAGGCGAAAGCCGAATTTAAGCAGTTGGTTCCCGACGGTAACGCTGATGAATTGATGAAGTGGGTCAACGAAGATTTTACCAATCTTAGTATTGGAGAGAGAATGAGGGGCTTCTGGCAACTCAAAAACCTCCCCAAACTGAGGGAACAAATCTACGCCGAAGTGCGAAAAGACGTAGGAGCAAAAATTGAAACCGCATCCAAGTCTACGCCTGTTGCACCCGCGCCACCGTCTCAGACTGTTTCGGATGAAGAAATAGTGAAATATGTCACCCTTTATGGCCCGAAGGCGGCTGCGACCAGGTATAACCAGAAAACAGTGGATGCGGCAGTCAACCGATATACGAATAAGGCTTATGCCGAATAACAACTAAGGAGTTAAAGCTATGGCTTTAGATTATGATACTGCTGTTGGCTATACCCAATCTAGTACTTCTTCTGTAACGAAGAAGCTGTGGGATAGCCTGCTGCACAAACAAGTCCAGGCAAAATTGTTCTGGAAAGACATGATTGGAAAAGATAAGGGCGGAGAAGATTCCATCGAAGCCGACTCTATCAATTATCCGATTGTGGAAAAAACCGACCTGCGTAAAAGCAGGGGGGACAACATTACACTTCAACTGCACAAGGTATTGGTTTCGGGCGATGAAACAGCCGCAGCCTATCTTGATGCCGGTATGACTGGAACCCAACAGTTAGTGGACAACGAGGCAAAGTTATCCGCTTACTATATGGACGTTCCCGTTGACCTCTATCGTCATGGTTTCTTGATTCAGGGTGAAATGGCTGAACAGCGCAATCCTGCCGACCTTCAAAAGTCCGGCAACGAGGCACTTTCAGTTCACCTTGCAAAAAGACTGGATGATGGAATTTTCATCGCGTTCTACGGCAAGTTTTCACCCAACGTATGGCGTGGTGGTTCAAAAACGGGGGTTGCTCATCCCAATAGAATCTTTGGGAAAAATAAGGCAGCCCTGACAGATGTGGATGCAAACGACGTATTGGATACCGACGTGCTCGAAAGAGTGGCGGTTGCGTTGGTTGTCAATAAGATAGCACCCGTTTCTTTTGAAGGCGAGGCTTCTTATGGGCTTTGTGTTCATCCGTACGGAATGAAGACCCTTCGCGCTGATTCCAACTGGAAAGACGCAGTTCAACTCGCGTTGCCGCGAAGCGCAAAGAATCCCATCTTTACCCGCGCAGACGGACAGCGTTATGCCGGTATTTACGTCATGGAAGACCCGCGTATCTCAACTGAAAAGTTGTGGACAAACGCGGCCTCATCCAACGCAATTTCAACCGTCAATGCTGCAACCGTTGGTGCTGGAATGACCGCAACCGATATTCGCATGAATGTTGTCTTTGGTTCTAATGCGATTGGACGGGCCTTTGCAAAAGAGTCCTTCATTCGCAGAAGGAAGGAAGATGATTATGGGAATTTGATCGGTTTCGGTGGTGGATATATTTATGGCGATATCAGGGCGGATTGGACTCCCGATGGCGGTGGGACTGCCGTCAATCAGTCCTCTTTCCTGTTGAGCACGTATTCACCGAATCCGTCATCTAACGTCAGCGCAATCTGGACTTAAACTAATATAACGTAAGGAGAACCAAGCCATGCTACTCAAATATCTTGACGGCCCTCACAAAATTCTTGAGTGGGGGAATCAGACAAAGTATTTCCTATTCCGACCCACCTGTGAAGTGCCGGATGAATTTGGGAAAGCCATATTAGCGCAACCGGAAAAAGCAGGACGTTTTGAGGTTGTAGAAAACAATCAGGCTCAGGCGGAAGAAGTAACCATAATTTCTTCCGCTTTTGTCTGCGATATTTGCCAGAAGACAGCTAAATCAAAGGCGGGTCTCGCGGCTCACAAACGAAGTCATAAAGGATAAACACATGAAGAAACTCTTTTTTCTTCTGATGATTCTGGGAACGGCAACCGCTCTGTCTCAACAAGTCGGAGCGCTGGCCGCGTATAACGCACCCTACCAGTTTTATCAGAAAACAGCTTATACCGCTGCAACGGCAAATGACACTTCTGCCTTTCTCAGCCTGGGGGGTGCAAGCGATATTGTTGTTTTTGGTTCAAACAATGATAGTGCCGCTATTGCACTCTATTACAGATTGAGAAGCAAGAATGTCGGGGGCACATCCGGCTACACCGTTACTACGGGTTGGACGGTCATTGACACGCTCGGAACTAACGGCGATGGTACACTGGATACTACGGGCGCTCAAAGACTTGGAGCGATTGCGCTCACAACTCTTCTGGGATACGATGAGATACAGTTTTACGTTGACTATCTCACCGGAACATCCGTTACCGACATTCCGGGTGAAACAACCAACACCGCCAGATTCTTTTACTATTACAAGAAATCTGACGCTTTCATTGCTCGCTAACGATTAAGGGAGGTGTCGCCTCCCTTAGTCCTTTTTTAAGGAGACTCTCGTGGCGGCAGGTGATCGCAGCGACAAAATACGGGATAAGGTAAAAACTATTGCCGGATTGACGGAAACCTATGTTTCCGACGTTCTGCTTTTTATTCTTCTTGATGAAGTGCAAAGAGATGTAGCACAGGAAACTCTTTCCATTGAGTCCACCGGTGATTTAACCATCGTAGCAAGTACGGCAAGTTATACCGAGCCAACAGGGTTTTATCGTTCCAAGAAGCTCGTTTTGCCGTCTGGAATGATTGTACCCATCACAGAAATTGATTATGATGAGTACGACCGGGTTTCCAAACTTTCCACTACAAGCTCTTCTCAAAGTCCGATTTACTTCACGCGATGGTCGGGGAGCGTTATCTTCTATCCCACGCCTTCAACAAGCGGAACCTATACGTGGAAGTTTTACAAAATCCCATCCACGAATACCTCAACCTCTATTGACCCTGAAACCCCGGCAAGGCAGGACACATTATTGTTTTATGGTGTCATGTACCAGATTTTGCCGCACAAACAGGATTTTAAGGGTGCGGAGTATTACAGGAATCTCTATATCTCCGAAATGGAGAGACAAAAGAAATGGCAAAGGGGTTCCAAGTCCATGTCTCTTGATATTTATTCGAGTGAGTAATGGCTCTCGGCAAAAATACCACCATTAAGACGATTATCAGCATGGTTCGCATTAAAACCGGAACCGTGATTGACGATAAAATCACAGACGCGCTTTTCATTGATTTATTGAATATGAATGTGGCGGACTTAGCCAAAAGATTGAATGAGATCAACGCACCGTTCTATATGTCGTCGGGTACTATCACGTTGTCGGGTGCATCCTATCCAATAAGTTCTTTGGCCATTGACAGACTTATCAAATTGGTTGACGGTACACTTGGATTAGTTCTTCCTGTTTCAACATCGGAGTATGAGAAAATTTCTCTGAACACATCGCAAAACGGCTCTTCCATGTATTATGTACATGAAGGAGAAGTCATAAGAATTTTCAAGGGAGCCTCTCTTGCGGCACATGGAACACTGACGTTGCATTACTACCGCGTGCCAACGTATGCAACCCTGACCTCGGAATATCCCGATATTCCAGATAGCTTTACGGCTCTTTTGGTGAAAACCCTTTGTTCGGACATTTATTCCTACAAACGCGATGGACAACGAGATGCCGATAAGGAAAAACAAATAGCTGACGAGATAGCAGGATTCAAACAGGCTTATGGAGCGTAAACTTTTCCAAAGGTATCAACAAGTTTTACTTTTTCTTTGTAACAGTTCTTTGACAAGATTCTGGTTCAGATGGGTATTGAGAATCCATAATGACATTCCTTGGTACAAGGACATCACCCAACTTACTCCAAGTTGTTACAGTTGGCGGGACAAAGGAAGCACGGTTACCGACTTCAGAACTCATAATAAGTTTGCCAAGAGGATTTATTACGCGTTAAGTCCTCTTTGGTACTTACTCCATTTCTGGGACTGGCTTTCCTCCCCAGTCCCGGAGTGGAATTTAGGGTTTGATACATTAACAGCATATTCTAATGTGGGGTCAAGTCAGCAATGGGCTGACGGTCAGGTGCAAGCATCGAAGATAGGTACGCCCACCGATGTTTCATTCGGCACGCTGAGAGTTGGCTTGGATCCTCTAATTAGGTCGGTGAATAACGGTGCGTCTTCGATTACACCAATACTACAAACAAGTAGTACCGGAACATCTCCAAATTTTAATGTCCTTGTCAGGGGGTACATGAATTTCAATACGGAATTTCTCCCGTATAATGCAAATATCTCCAATGCCGTTATTTCTTTATGGGGGACTCAGAAAACTCAAATTTTGGGTCAACCCGATCTGTATATCTGTGGAAGTACGGCAGGCAACCCGCTTACAGTTAATCACTATACATCATGGTTGCCTACGCTTTTTTCCTCCATAACCTATGCAGCCTACAACGATGGCGGAACCTATAACGCTTTTACACTTAACCAAAACGGTATTAACGCCGTTGATAACTGCAATTTGAATCGTTTAGCAGAAATTTCCAACGCTGTTGCGGGGGCTGGAATTGTAACCATTACAACCATTGATGAATTTCATCTCCTGGATTCTGTTGTCGATAGAGCAGACCTGTCAGACAGCATAGTTATTTCCGGGGTGGTCGGAATGACCGATCTTAATAGCACCTTTTCTGTCACGGTTACCGGGGATAACACCTTTACCGTACCACTTTCTACTTCTCAAACTTATGAAAGTGGGGGCTTGATTTCGGTTTCTGCTGGTTATGCTGTATCAAAGTTCGCGGCATTATTGTCTTGGGATTTTACCGGCGTTGATACTGTCCCAGTGTCAAATTGGAGTGCTGGCAAAGGTTCTTCTTTTACGTTTCGTTCTGCCGATTGGGTGGGAAGCGGGAACGACCCCAAGTTGGTGATTACCTATACCGCACCACCGCCCGTTCAAGGAACCTTGAATTCGACACTCGACGCTTTTACTTTTTCGGCAAATGACAATTTTCTCGGCTGGGGAACGATCTATCAGGAACAAATTGAGGATTGGGTAAGAATCAGAACTCATACCGAGCTTGAAGACAGACTAACCGAGCAAATGTTCATTGATTGGACAAATTGGGCGGTTCAGTCCCTGGTTCCAAAATTAGGAAGAAATCAGTTCTATATTTCAACTTCAGTTTTGGGAGTTGGAACAAGTTTCAGTCTTTCCTCTCTCAAGATGAGAGGAATAGAGAGGGTTGTTGATTCAAACAACGGACTCATACACCCGATTGACTCAGATGGATTTGAAAGGGTTACAAACAGTCTTACTACAAACTCGGCTTTTTGGGTTCAAGAAGGAGAAACCCTGAGAATATCTTATGGTAGCGGATTAACCCCCGGCACTCTCACACTGTACTATTATCGCGTACCAAATCTTGTGGATTCAAGAAGCGATGTTTTGGATATAGAAAACTCCCACATTGGATATGTTCTTCAACATCTTGTAAAGCAAGTAGAGGAATGGAAACGTGCAGCTTAGTACAGATGTACGAAGCGGGATACTTGATCCGATTGAAACGGTTATTGGCGCATCCCCAGTGCTTAAACTCCGAACTGGCGCGGCTCCTGCCAACTGTGCAGCCGCAGATAGTGGAACGGAATTACTTTCTATGACACTTCCATCAGACTGGCTAAATGTAGGTTCTGGGGCAACAAAAACAAAAAAGGGTGTATGGCAGGGAACGGCTACTGTTCTGGGGACTTTCGGTCATTATAGAATTTATGAAAGCACAGGAACTTCATGTAAGATTCAGGGGCCATCCTCAGAGTTGGTTTTAGCAGACACTACCTTAGAAGTGGGTCAACCAGTACGAATAACAGCCGCGATCTTCACGGCAGGAAACGCATAATATGGCTTCTCCAGTTTATGAAAACCGAGTATGCCAAGAGTAAATCCAGAAACAGGACTTAAGATTTGCGCGGTTTGTCTCGAAGAAAAATCGGTAATTGAGTTTCCGAAAAACAGGTGCCGCCCCGATAAACATTGTTATTCTTGTCGAAAATGCACCTCGATTTACCAAAAACCCGCAAAGACAAAGTATCGAGAAAAGAATCGCGCCATAACGAGAATTAAGTCTAAAGAATACCAAGATAGAAAGCGTTTAACTGATCCGGAATTTGTAAGGAAAGCCCGCGCCGCATCAAAAGCGTATTATCATGCAAACAAGGCAAGATTAAACGCAAAGCGCATTATCTATGCCCGTGAAAACCCCATCGGGAGAGCAATAAGTACGCGACATCACCATAAACGGAATGGCATCATTCTCCAATTTCCACGATTAGACTTATTCAAACTCAAGGAATTATACGCGGCAAGCGATGACAAGTGTTTTTATTGTACACAAAAACTCAATGGAAAATTTGAGTATGATCATTTCATTCCACTTGCACGCGGGGGAGAACACACGGTAGAGAACTTACGGATTTCATGTAAGCCGTGTAATCGCCTTAAAAAAGTGCAAATGCCGCGGGATTTCATGGCCAAAATTCTTCACAATAAACTTACGGAGGTGTGCCATCGCTTCGCCACTTTATGATGCTTTGCAAATTCAACTTTCACGATTCTTAGGCGATGCTGTTGCTGCTGCCGCTACCGATGGTAAGATATGGTCTGCAACTCAGAGAGATAATCTGATGAACCTCGCCCAAAGACGCTGGATGAAGAAACAAATGGAGGCGGGAAATTACAACGCCCTGAAGGGTTATCGAAATACGGAGGCTCAAACGCTCGCCGCGAGCGTAAAGGCTCTTTCTGGTTGGACTGGCGGGGTTTTCACTATTCTTTCTGCTTACAACGCCACCGACACTGTTTTGGTGCGTAGACGACCCGACGGATATGATTCCACCGCAAGGGCGGCAACAAACTCATACTATACGGCATCTGCAACCAATCAATGGTATATCGTTGAGGGTGCAACACTTAGGCTTGACGGCGGGACGGCGACAAGTTCAATCAGGCTTGAGTATATCAAAGAACCCGTAACCTTAGTTCAAGGCGGCGCGAGTGAGGTAATTTTGATACCCTCAAATTACTATGACGAATTACTTGATTTGGCCGTGAAAGCGGGTCAGGAAGAAGAAGCCAGACTACCCACACTTCAACTTGCTCAAATTAAAGAAGCTATTGTGGACAAAGAAATCGCAAACAGTCGAGAATTAGCGAACAAGTAATGCCGTCACTGAAATTTCCCAAGTTTATTGGTATCGTAACTCGTTTTGCTCGCGGAAACCGTCCAGAAGGTTCGTTGGAGGACATGAAGAATCTTCAACTCGGACAAACCCTGAACAAACTGACACTACGGAAGGGTTATACGGCGGGTCTTACCTCGGCAGTTGACCGCTCTGGGACAAAGACAGCTGGCAGTTTTAAGTACCCACGCGGAACATTCCCAGCCACCGAAAGTCCGTCAGCCCAGAATGTTGAGGTTTTAGCTATTACAATCGGGGGAACAAAGTATTATTTTCAAAGACCGTTCTGGGAACTCAGCGAACATTTAACGGTTGACCCCGCTCAATTCAACATTCAATCCACGACTTGGTTGTGGCTGGGAGAAAGCACGTCAACCACTATCAACGGTGCACCAGGGGCTACAACCATTGTCTTAACGGCTGGGAGTGCAGAAACAGATTATTATAGTGCGTGGACAATCTTTAATACCACGAGGTCGGCAACGGAAGCGGCATTTGTCCGATCTTACAATGGTGGAACTAAAACAATAACTTTGTCTGAAAATGTTCCGTCTTCCTGGGTTACAACGGATACGGTTGTTCTGTACCGTCACTTTCACGATAACACCGGATTCGTACCAAACTGGACTGACCCCATCGTCCTTAAACAGGGAAATTCTTTTCTTGTTTCCGGTGGTCAGGGGACGACAGTTGGATATAAACCGATTTGGTCTGGTATTGTTGCTAAGACATTTTTCAGTGGCCATGCAAACGTTTTTAGCTATGGCGCGACGTATGTTACTGAAGCGGAACTAAAATCAACGGCAGGATATTTGCTTGGAGCGATAGGAACCTCTGCCGGAGCCGCCGGGACGGGTCTCGATGCCAATAACACCTATTATATGGGTGGTGTTTTTGAAACCGATGATGGTCAATATACGGATTTCATCAAACACGCAACAAACTATTCCAACATTGCAAGCGGGGATACCACATCTCTTACTCAAAACATCCAGATTCATCCTGGTTTGATAAACAAGAGGTTTAAGAAGTTTCACTGGTTCATCGGACGCAAAAGCGGCAATACAACAGCCGCCATAGATTACGAAGAATACTTTTTCGTTAAAAGTTTTGACTTGCTTGTTTCAACGGATTGGACTCACGTAGCTTCGGGAGCCACACTGCCGGGTTACTTCCATCAGACCGTTACCATTGGTTCTGCTCAATGGAACGCATTAGGAAGTGATCTTGCCACCTTTTTGGGGCATTCAAAGCCCAACAGAACAACGGTTGCCTTTAGTTATGGAACGATTGCGGCGGGAAGATTGCTTGTTGCAAAGTATTATGATTTCAATGCCTCATTGAATTACAACGATCAAATAAATTATTCTCCTATCGCGGGCAATGGAACGCCTCAATACAATAAATTGATGGATTTGGATGATGCGGTTCAAAGTACCATTGAATCGGGCGACCCCTCTAATTTAACGGGTTTGACTATTGACCAGAATCATCTTCTCGTAACTAAAACAAGAGGCATTTACGATATTAACATGACTGAAAATGCGGAGAATTGGATACTCGATAAAATAGCCGGAGATATTGGTTGCGATGCGCCCGATTCGATAGCCGTTACGCCTTTTGGAATTGTGTTTGCCTATTCGGGAGATGCTATTTATCTGTACAGAAATGGAAGAGCTGTTGAGCTTTCCGAATTATTTCGCCCTACCTTCAGAGGACTTGTTCAGACTTACGTTTCACAATGGCGTGGATGGTATGATGCTGTTTCAAAAGCATATCGTCTTATGTACACCTCGGACGGTACGACTCTGACAACTTTTTATGAGTTTATTTTTGAACTGCCGGAAGCTACGTCATTCGCAAAGCACGTGGCGGCAAACAATATCAATTCCATCCTTACACGAAGTGATGGTAGAATCTATTTTGCAACCGGGGCTTTGACAACATTCTATTGGGATTCAACTGCTGTTGTTGATGGTGCTACTCAAATTGCACCGGATTTTGATACAGGGGATTACACCGTAGATGAGGGGGCTTTGGCAGAGTTTCGAGGATTTGATTTATCGGTTGACAGGGGGGCTACACCCGGAACACCAGCAGGAACATTGACCTGTACTATGAAGATTGATGGAACGACCATCGGTTCATTTTCGGGATTGACGAAAACAAATTCAAGATTTACATCTGGAATACCTCATGTTGGAAGATTGGGACGAAGAGTAAGTTTCCAGTTCAACACAGCCGCCGCCACCTTCGGGTCTGAATCAACCACAGTGTACACAATTCAGGGTCTTGAGATACCATACGATGCAATTCCCTATGCGGGCGATATGAACAAATCAGTTTAAGGAGAAAACATTATGCCAAATGATCCATTCGCAAGATATTTGGGGGCTGACTACGGGAAGTATAAAGCCGCCTCAGACCCTTATGCTGGTATGCCAGGGCGTAGTACTCGCGAGACAAGGTATCCATCCGCGATTGATTACAGGGACGCATCGGGAAATTATCTTTACGACCCCTCGCTATTTAATCTTGGAGAGGACGCCAACAAGGCAATATCCATCTTTGCTTCCATTTTTGGCGATCCCTCAAGGTATATGGGACAGATCAACCGAGCCTATGATACAGCCGCAGGTAACTTAGGGCAAAGAGGTGAAACTGCAAGGGGACAGGCGCAAACTCAAGCAGGTGGTCAGGCTTACTCAAGGGGATTACTGAATCCAAGTTCTTTTATTTCCTCTGCGGGAGCAAAGGCCTACAATCCGTTTGTTCAAGCTTTGGGAGGACTTGAGACTCAAAGGGCGGGTGCGTTATCAGAAGCAGAGGAAAATTTCAGACGAATGTTGTTTCAAACCGTAATGAACGCTTATCAGGGACAGCAACAGCGAGATTACACCGAGGAACAAAATAAGTTTAATTGGTCAGACATTCTTTCCCTTATGACTAATGCGGCTGCAACTTATGCGGGGGCTTCTGCTGGGGCTTCTGCCGCCGCCGCTGCTTCCGATAGACGATTAAAAAAGAACATATCAAGAATTGGTACGCTTGATAGCGGTCTTGGTGTCTATAAATTTGATTATGTTTGGGGCGGTGGAAAGTGGGTGGGAGTAATGGCAGATGAGGTGGAAAATATTTTCCCAGAAGCCGTTATTGTTCACCCGTCGGGATATAAGATGGTCAATTATAGTATGTTGAGGTAACTATGCCAAGAACACCAAGTTCACAAGACATTGGAAGATTAGGGAATTCCGTCTCTGGTTTCATTTTGGCGTTAATGCAAAACCTCCAACGCCAAAAAGAACAAGAAGCTTATCAGGGTATCTACGACCAATCTCAAGGAACGACACCAGCGCGTTCATTTGATTTACCCCTTCGTGGCGGTGGAAGTGGACAGGTGAGCACCGTTCCCCTGCCTACCGGACAACCAGATATGGAGAAATTGATACCACTTTTACTGAGAAACATACAAAATCCACTGGCAAGACAAGACCTTGCAACACGCAAAGCGTACACCCCGGAGTATAAATCCGTGAATACAACTGATGATCTTTACAAAATCGGTCTTGGACAAGAACCAAAATTAGTAAGATCTGGACAGGCGAAACCGCTGCCAGGCTGGCAGGATGCCATCGACTCTCAGGGGAACCCGGTTACAACCATTCAGAACGATATTAAATTCAAGAAGCAATTTAGGGTAAATCCATCAGGCCAGACGGAATACAACTTTGTTAAACTTGCCGATGTCGGGGCACAGAATCAACGCCGCGCTCAGTTTGAGGCGATTCAAAACCGAATCAAGGGGCATGAGAAAAATACCGATTTCAAATTCTGGAATGCAAAAAAGGTTGAGCTTGAGAAATATCGCGCTGAACTCGGAAGACAGGTGGTCGCATATCGTGAATCTGGACAGGATGAACTTGCTCAGGATGTTGAGCAATCCATTCTTGAGACTGATTCCACGTATGAATTTATCAATGCAAAAGCGAGGGAAACGGCGGGTGGGGTGAAAACACTGAAAGCGGATGGACGTTCGGGCAAGGTTAAACAACTTCTCAAGAGCAGGAATCTTGATGACAGTGATACTGCCGTGCAAACTTTCTTGAAGAATAATCCAAACTTCTAATGCCACAAGAACCGCAATATAATTTCAGTGGTATTGAGAAGAAATACAACTTCTCCGGGATAAAGCCGAGAACGGAAAACGAGCCTCCGGGCGGTTCTACATTTATGTCTCAACTTGCCCGTCACCTCGGACGACAACCCATCTTTGGCGGAGGTCAATTTCAAAAGGGGGATGTGTTTGGTGGCGGAATAAATGTGGCTAATGCGCTTTTGGAAACAGCCGCGCTCCCATTCACAAAAACGGAAGAACTTGTCAGGCAGATTCCCGTTGTAGGCGATCCCCTTGCTAACGTGGCAACTGCCCCGTTTCAATTAGCTTCTCAAATCTCCGATGTTGCGGTTGAGGGTGTTATTGACCCGATGTTGAAGTCTTTGGGTATTGGCGATATTCCCGCTTCACCAGAGGCGAAACGGGGCATGACAAACTTAAGACGAGGTATTTCTCAGTTTGCAGTACCATTGGCAATTCCCAGGATGGCGAGAGTGCCAAAGCCTTATGACTTCAGAGAGATTCCGAAAGCCACGCCAGAACAAATGGCTCAAGTCCCAGATTTAGCACAAACCGCACCGTTAAGTGAAGCTCCGGTAAGCCGTGGCGGTTCAATGGAGGTACGCGGCCCTGCCAATCAAGCCCAAATAGACAAATTTTACAAGGAGGGAAAATACACGGCAGAACAAGCGCAAAAGTTCGGAGTATCACCTGAATTGTTGAAGCAGGGTGAAAAGCCAAAGCCGGTTGAAATTCAGGAAAGTTTTGTCAGTGAAACTCCGATTACAACAAAGGCAGAACCTAACTTTGACGTTTATGGCAAGAAGATTGAAACTGAGAAGCCCAATCGTCGGGGGATTAAGATTGACCCGGAGTTTGCCCAAACCGTTGGTAGCCTAAAAGACCTGAACACCTTTGAAGCTGGTCAATTTAGTACAACCGATTATCTGAGGGCTACCGAGAAAATAGACCAAAAAACAAACGGTGTGGTTAGACGCAAGATTGTCCGACCAATCGAAGACGCAAACTTCAACGCTCATCGGGAAATCTATAAGACACAAACCGAGATTCAGAAACTTTCAAAAGAAACTGGTGTTAAAGAGGGTTCAAAGTCTTCTCAAAGGATTTTCCAATCCATAGAGAAAAGACTTGAGGGAGATTTAACGCCGAGTGAGAAACGCTTTGAAGGATACCTGAAGGGCAACTATGATAATCTGTTAAATAGGTTGAACGAAGAACGCAAACGGATCAATCTTGAGCCAATCAAGAAGCGTCAGAACTACATTACTCACATCAACGAACTTAACACCATTCAAGACTTTTTTGGTTCTCTTTCAGACCCACGAATACCGCCAGAACTGATAAGGGCGGCAGAGTTCTCCAAACCAAATAGTCCATTCTTCCGGTTCATGCTTGAACGTAGGGGCGGAAAATTTACCGAGGATGCTGTGGGGGCCTTTAGTGCTTACTACCGACCGGCAATAAACAACATTTACAAAACGGTTCCATTGGCTAACGCAAGGGCATACGTTAAACATCTCCCGCCAAATGCTTCCATCTACTTTACGAGTTGGCTAAACGAGGCCGTTGCAACAAAGACAGCACGATTAGACCGCGGTGTGCCAAAAGTGATTTCGGGGACAATCCAAGCGGTGGCTGGACGAATAGCAAAAAATCTGATTCTTGGCAATGTGCGCGTAATGATAACCCAGCTTTCTTCTTCGGCTCAAACAATGGCCGAGGCTGGTATTTTGAACTCTCTAAAAGGAGTAATGAGTACCTTTACGCCTGAAGGATTTAGATTCGCAGAGCAAAACTCTAAGATTCTCCAACTTAGGGAATTTGAAGGCATAGAGGATATTAACCCAAGTCGTTTTAAGGCTCTGGAAAAAATGTCTGCATGGCACATTGAGGCCGCTGACAGGTTTATGGTTCGGGCGTCATTTAATGCGGGTCTGAAAAAATATCTCTCCGAAGGAAAGTCAATGGAGCAAGCTGTTCAACTTGCGGATGATTTCGCCTCTAAAACACAGGCCGCCTATGGGAGAATGTTCAAATCGCCGTTGTTACGAAGCAAAATGGTCGGTTCGACAGTTGGACAATTCCAAGTGTATACAAACAACCTAATGAACTATATGGTTTATGACCTGCTCTCAAAGAGAGGCGGAGAAAGTAATTCAAGGATTGCTGGCAAGGTAGCTACATTTCTTGGAACAACGATAGCTGTCAACCAGATTTACGATGCTCTTGGATTTCCCGCGCCATATACTCCGTCAACATTCATTCCTGCATGGAACTCTATTGTAAAGATGGCGGTGGATGATGAGAACCAGGATTTAGCGGAATCTTCGGGTGGGGGAAAGTTCGGAACGCCCGCCGCCATTTCAACGGTTGTTGGGCTTGGTGCTGGTGCTTATCGAGTTGGAGGTGGATTGATCGCTGGCAACAAGAAACAGATTGACAAAGGGTTCACCCAGTTATTGAAAAATGCGCCGATGGTTATTCTTCCTTTTGGTGGAAGTCAGATTAGGAAAACCGTTGAGGGATATTTCGCAGTCAAAAGAGGAAGGGTTGAAAGCGCGGCAGGTAAGGCTCTCTTCCCAATAAGGGGTTGGGATGAACAACTCAAAACGCTTATCTTTGGTAAGTATGGTTCGAGTGCAGCACAAGAATATCTGAGGGAAAGAGAAAAAGATGTTTTTGAAAAGCCCAAAACAATAAGTGTCCCCAATGCGCCCCCCCGTTAATCTTGAACGAGAGATACAAGAAGTAGAACAAGCCCAGGACTTACCTCAGCTTAGACGCTTCATTGTGATTCTTTTGAAATTGTTGGTAAGTCAATTTCAGGACATTTACAACAGACTTGGAACCTCTGTTTCTGTAACGGGGTCAAGTTTTTCGGGTGGTTCAACCGTGAGTTCGGGAACAAGTGCCCCTGCTGTTGTTTTGTTATCAAACACATTTACTGCCGTCGAGGGCACAAACACTATTACAATCCCGGCCACAGTTATAGCGGCAAATGGTATAACAAGTTCGGATTATGTTGTCTTTGCGTTTTTACAGGCTTCCGATGGTTCATTTAAGCCCTTAGCTCAACCGGAATCAAAGACCTCAACCACGTTCACATATCAAAATCTTGATTTTTCTGGCACCGTTTACTATGTCCCAATTGCTAAGGGATAATATGCGACCATCTTTTAAGATGCTTAATGGAGGATATGGTAGCGGGAGACACCCTAAAAAATCTTGCTATATCGCATCCATTCACTCGAAGTTTGAAGCATCTTTTAATAATGCGAACTTGGCGGGAGTTCAGTTTACTCATTCCATGTTTTTCTCCACGATTATCGGTACCATCGCGCAATCTGTCTGTCCCCTGATTTTTTGCATGGGTACCCCATGAAAGATTGTCTAATGAATCAATCTTGGCTCCCTGAGTTCCGTGACAGACCTCACAACCGCTTGGTCGTAAACCAACAAACGCAAAAAGAACAAGATGTGAAATTTTCTTTCTAATCGGCTTATGATTAACGTCTGGGATCGTCACAGTATAATAATCGCGGAGAAATTGCGGAGTCAATTTCCTTAATTGTTTGAGTTTTTTATATTTTTGGCAGGCCGACCAATCATTCTTTGTGAATAGATGTTACCCAAATCATCGGCAAAATAATCGGGGAAACTTGGGATGGGTTTAATCATAGGCATAAGAAATATACGGAGAAAGATTCTTGAAAACAAATAAGAAACTCGCCTTGTTGATATTGTTTCCCTGTTTTGTTTGGGCGCAACCAATAAGCTCAACCAATGCTAAATTAGACAGTATAACCTCCAGAACACCATCTCGCGTGGTCGTAGTTAATGATTCACTGACAGTAACGGGGCAAATCAAAGGAACAAATGCTTTGTGGCTTGACGGCACAACTGGGGCTACACCTACCTCTGGTGCAGGAACAAGGTTGATGTGGATACCAGAGAAGTTTTCATTGAGGGCTGGACGGGTCGCGGGAACGGAATGGGATAATGCAAATATTAGTAATGATTCTTTTGTGTGGGGAAAAAATGTTGGGAACAAGGGAGTATCAAATTCCACTTTTGGTTGGTCGAATACATCAGACATCATAAAACTTGACAGTCTTTTTGTAATAAGGAATGTCCATCTTGCCATCTTGAATAAAAACGGTGCAACCGCGGCATTGACCGGTAGAGGTATAATTATGGCAAATATGCCAACACAGGATAGTACTGGTTTTTATGTTGGAGTGGAAAGAACACAAGATTCTCCCAATGGTGGGTCAAACATTATTTTTGAAAAGAATTATGGATGGTCTGATTCGTCGGTCTCAAATAGCAGATATTTTCTTTTTATGCTTGTTGACAGTGCGAATAACTTACATCTTAATTATTCGGCGGCAGGCGTAACAACTCCAGCACCAACAATAGGCAACGTAAGCGTAGATAACGGAAGTTTTATTATGAGTCGTCCTTCTTCAACACCTGGTAGTTTTATTGAATGGAAAAATGCTGGAACAAGAGAATGGATGTTGGGAACGCAGGCTTCCATAACGGGAGAATTGCGAGTACGAAAATCCAACCAAACGGTTGTTAGTATTTGGAAGGACTCCGATAATTCTCTGACTTTGGGTTCAACGGCGGGAACAGGATCGAATCCATTCTATTCTGCTGCGATAACGGCAGCGGCTGGAACAGGCACGAGCACATTTTCAGCCAACAATTCTTTGGGTGCATTAACCTTACAGCAAACAAACTCAACGAGTCAAACCGTACTTAATCTTTATAACTCGGCAGCAGGAACGGGTGATTTCATTTCCACGCTATACCGAGGAAGTAATGCTGGCGGACTAAAATCCTATGGTAGAATAAGAGTCGGCATAGATGATTCAACCAATACTTCTGAAGATGCAATCTATACCGCACAACTGATGTTGGCCGGAACACTGACAACGGCCTTGACAATAACGGGTGCAGGCAATGCCACACTTCCTGGCAACATCACCGTGAACGGGACAGGAACGCAAACGCTGGGCGGTTCTAATGCGAGAATTCAGCCCGTTGGAATAACAACTCAGGGCGACGGAATTGTAAGCACTCCTGACACCATAGTCTGGACTGCTCAAACAGCTTCAATTGCGGCTCAGAATTTTGCCAATACGGCAACCGGACATTTATTCAAAGTAACTTACTATCTGAGAACGGCAACGGCCGGTTCGGGGACAACGGTATTAACAACCATTTCTTGGAATGACGGTGCGGCAAAAACATTCGCAAGTGTAACCTGTGATTTGTCCGTAACGACTAATGCGGGATATGTTTCTGGTTCTCAGATTATTTATGTCGCTTCTGGTACTCCCACTTGGGCGACAACTGTAGGGGCTATTGGTACGTCAACTTATGACATTAGAATAGGACTGGAGAGGGTGTATTAAATGAAACGTACTGCTTTCGTGGCTTTTCTTATCTTGCTCGTGTTACAGTTCATCATTGCACAACAATCTTCGGAAAATGTTGGATTTGTGTTCAATGTGTACAGTTTCTTGCTCGGACTCATTAGCATTTTGCTGGCGGTTATAGCATTTCTAACGAGAGGAGCGTATGTGGAAATGAAAAATGGGATAGCGGCACTCACAGCAAGCATAGTGAAGATTGATAATAGGCTGGTTCGTGTTGAAACAAAGCTTGGCATCCAAGACACAGACGGTTAAACAAGGAGTCTCTCAACAAACCAAATAAAAGGAGAAACATCATGGCTTCAAATCTCAAAGATACACTGTCAACAATCGCAGGTCTCGTTTTTGCAGTCGCGTCTGCAATATTGGCGGCTACCGCATCAGGCTTGGTTTTACCTGCATGGCTTACAACGGCCTGTGGTGTCGCTGTGGCAATCTCAGGAGCTTTAATTGGATTCTTGACTGGCAAAGCACCGAGTGGTAAAGCAAAGACAGAGGAACAAGTTGTGGCCAGTAATGTACCCGACCCGGTTGATGCAAAGCCATAGTTGGAGTTTGTCAAAATAAACCTTGACTTTCGATAGTTTCTTCACTACATTTGTTGCAGTCCAGGGGGGGGGGGGGGGGGGGGGGGGGGGGG
>ERZ1292642.294-Hain-H14-01um-R1-294-length-33045-cov-7_pt2 | contig 30187 bp, 48 predicted proteins | sample MGYA00564403_ERZ1292642 | MGnify/ENA primary metagenome ERZ1292642 (study PRJEB36523, sample SAMEA6512643) | groundwater metagenome | collected 2019-01-09 | study: AquaDiva: Metagenomics assemblies of 32 groundwater samples
GTGGTAATCCATACGATAACCTGTGGACTCGCTGAAGCATCCGGGACAGGGCGTGGTGCATGTTTCGCGTGGGCGGGAGGTTATAGGATGTCAAGCGAACGTGTCACATGGAGGTCTTGTGAGTAAAATTTACTCTCCCACCCAAACGCAATCCTGGCTTGATGATCCTTTGAAGTGGTATCTCACGTACCATGAAGGGTGGCGTCCACGAGTGCTTGACAAACCGGCCATAGCTCGGATCATCGGGGCGGGGGTGGCGGCGGGGGCAGCCATGTGGTATAGGTCCGCAGACCAACAAGGCGCAATCGACGCGGCGCGTAAGGCGGTCGGGACAGAGTTGGCTGGTCTGCTGGCATTAGGCCATGTGGTTGCCCCTGCCGTGGGGGAGCTTGCAGGACGCGCCCCCACCCTCGCGGAACAGGGTGTGGCAAAATTGACACAGTTCGACCTGCCCTCGACGTGGGCGGTGGTGGATGTGGAGCGGACCCTGCCCGACCATGGGCGGTGTCGGATTGACGTGGGCGTTCAAACTCCTCACGGGCCTGGGGTCTGGGATGTCAAGTGTACCCTTGCAAGCGATGACTGGAAAACCTTCCTCGCCCGGACGGAGTACGAGGCGTCGTGGCAGTTACTCCATTATGTGTGGTCCTACGGGGAGGTCGTTGGGGAACCCGTTACGCAGTATGGAGTCATCTACGTTCCGCTGGAGCCCAAGTCACAGAAGCCGGAGATGTTCACGTATGGGGTGGACCCAGAGTTACTATCACTATGGGAGCTTTCCGCTAGGAACGTATGGGGGTTGATGGAGGCCGAAGAGACTGGTTACAAGCCTGCTCCCCACTGCTCCTTCCGCTTCTTCGGACGCTACGGGCGGGACAGTCATACGGACGCGGTGTTGAAATACAAGCTCGATCCGACCCTCATGGAACAGGGGTATGTCAAACATCCTCGAAAGGAGCCTACTTCGTGAAGGTAGAACGCAGGGAACCGGAGAAGCCCTTCCAACCTGTAGTTATTACGCTTGAGTCTGTAACGGAATTGCAAGCGATCACTAGGCTCTGTGGGTACTCAATCGCAATATCCGACCTCGTTGAGCGGGGTTCTAGCGAGAAGGAAGTCCAACGTTTCCTTATCACCTTGCGCGAGAAACTTACTAACGTTACCCGGATAGAGATAGAGGAGGACATCTAATGCCTACGAAACTCCCCAAGTACACGGTCACGCTGGAGATCAGGACGGACGCGCCGAAGAAGGCGGTGAAGTCCAAAAAGAACTGGGCTGTCTTTGTCTTCGACCCACAGACGGAGTTGGACTACGCGGTTGCTGCTCGCATACTCTCCGTGGAGGTGGCAACATGAAGATTGAACGGGGGGCACCCAACTTATTTGTTCCGTTGGTTATCACAGTAGAGTCTAAGGCGGAGAAAGGTGTACTTCACTATCTCGGCTGTGCAGCGTACCAAATTCAACCTCTATATGAGGCTTATCTGAAGAACCAAGGAGACACGTTTGACTGCTCCAAGGAAGAGTTTGCCCGAGTTCTCACACTCCTTCGCAACAAGTGTGGTGGCTAATGCGAACCAAATTCAACCTCAATCTCGTTAACCTCGATAAGTTCAGTGTACTCGTGCAAGGTCTCTACAACGTGGGAAAGACCCATCTCCTTGGAGACATGCTCCGTTCTGAGTCCCAGTATGGTCCCGTCCGCTATATGTGCCACGTAGACGAAGGGGATGAGCGTGGCGGGGGGTGGGTCACAGTTGCATCATTCGGGCTTGGGGAGGTCGGGGAGCGCGTTGCAACCTATCAGGATATGCTCGACTTCCTCGCAGACTGTCGGAAGGAAAAGGTCCACGCGCTTGGGATAGATGGTCTACGTCCTCTCTACAACGCGATCCTTGTCGAGGTGGTTGGGGAGCCGCGCCTCCCCGACAGTCGAGCCCCAGCCAAGGGTGGCGATGGGGAGTTCGCCGTCTCCATGTGGGGACAGGCGAGCTTCAAGATGGAACAATGGTTTGGCCTTGCGCGAACTGCGGCCAACATCGTCATGGCAACCGTTCCAAGCCACAAGTCCGAAGTGGAGAAGGGAGGAATCAAGGCAATCATGCCCGACCTGTATGGGCGACTGGCGCAAGCCTGTATCGGGCGGTTTGACTTCGCAGGGTATCTCACCGCACGGATGATTGGGGCGGGGAAAGCCGAGCGCCGGATTTCGTTTGCCCCAAGAGCAGACGTACTCAATCGCCAGCGTCTCGCACACCCTGTACTCACCGATATCCTCATCCCCGATAGCAGCGGGGGGTGGGAAGCGATCAAAGCCGCATTTCAACGGGGGATGGGAAAGGAGGTCCCATCGTGAAGATCGCGTATGCCGAACCGCTCCCTAAGCCATTCCGCCCGGTCACGATCACACTTGAGACGCTGGAGGAATTGAGAACCCTTCGTGCCGTAGGGGATTGGTGTACATCAATCGCAGACCTGATAGTGCATCACGGCGGTTCCTACGGCTATCCCACAAGAGAGCATATGAGTAACGTGCTCTATGAACTAGCTAGTAAACTCAATTCCCCCCGATAACAACCAACTCTCGTAAAGGAGATTACAACCGATGACCACCATGAATGAACTCTACGATCAGAAAATCCGCGAAGACGCCGAGAAGGAAGCGAACCAATACACCGGGCTACGGAGTGTTCCCTCGGGAACCTACACCTGGCAACCCGACGAGATCGAGCAGCGCGTCGGGGACAACCCGGACTTTCCGCCCCTGTTCGAGCGCCCCTACGGACATGTGGGAGGGGGCATCACCGATGCGACGGGTCAGGCGCGGGGTCGCCAGTGGATCGACCTGAGCCCGGTCATCATGCGTCAGGACCCGGAGAATCGACGGAATCTCCTTCCCGATGGGGACGCTCCGCCCGAGTGGAAGATGGATGATTACAGTCGCCTCTTCTATCAGGCGGCCAAGGCGGTCAAAATCTCCAAGGAGGAGGAACTGACCATCGGACAGGTATTCGACCGCCTCACAGCGGGCCCGCTCAGTCTCCGGTTGAGCGAGGCGTTCTATCTCCCGAACGCCGAAGGGGTGATCGGGCCGGTCTACCCTGTGAAGGAGATCAAGCAGCCCGGACAGATGACCCGTGACATGTGCATCGACGCCCGGAACGCCGCAATCAAGGCGGGGGTCGATGAGGAGGACTTGAAGACGCGGAACTTTCCGCAGGGGCTTGGGAGGGTGAAGTGATGAGGGAGAATCCAGTGATGAGCGTTAGACTCAACCTCGTGAGCAAACCTCAACCTGCTAGAGAGTCAATCCAGACCGTAATCCAGCGGGAAGGAGAGAACCTCAAAAGTTTCTGGATTGGTGACGCTCGGTGGAACATCTTTACGCTACAGATTGGACCGGGTGAAGAGAAAGACGCTGTGGGGGGAACGCTTATCTATATTCCTAACGTAACTCGCTTGGTGCCTTGATGAGTGACGTCTGCGAACACCTCAAAGCGTTGAAGTCCTCCGTTGAGGCGCTGGAGCAACACTTCTGCCGCCCGCCTCAACCGCCTCCTCCCCCCGAACCCACCTTTCTCCCTGGGGACATCGTTCGGAGGACGCAGAGCGGATACTATGGAGTGGGGAGTATTGGGGTGGTTGGAACTTCCAGCACACAGGACTCAGATGGTTACTTCTATAGCTGGGTGAGGTGGTTTGCTCCGGACGTTCCGTCGTCTGCTTTGTACACTAACTCCCGCGCTGACTGGATGGAACTCGTAGGGAGGCTGACATGAAAGCCTCCCGTGCGACCCTTATCCCACCCCCCTTCGTCCCGATCACCCTCACGATTGAGACGGAGGAGGAGTTGAGGGGGCTATTCGCCGTAGGGTGTGCAAGACATTCGGTTGCAGCGGCCTCCCGAGCCCCTGCTGGGTATTGGAACACTATGTATAGCAAGCCCTTTGTTCCTCCAGAGAGCACAGCTATCTCCACTGCACTCGGGGCTCTCTACCATGCGCTTGGACCGTATGTTACCAAAACCCCGTGAATGCGTGGGGTGTCCAATGTTTGCCGACGGTTTGGGATTCGTCCCAGATGCCCTCACGGACTCCCCCATCATGGTGATAGCCCAAAACCCCGGCGAACTGGAAGAGGCCGGACGCCGGGTGACCCATTACGTTGAAGGGAACGCTATGACCGAACCCTGCCCTCCGCAACCCATGATCGGGAAGACCGGGTATGTCTTGCGCCGGACGTTCCTTCCACTCGCGGGGGCGGAAGACGCCTCCGTTGGAAATATCTTGAAGTGTCGGTGGCAGCAGCACGGAGCGCGAACCAACAAACTCCCTACTGGAGCGACCTTGCGTGAGGCAGTGGCACATTGCATGAACGCCTACTTCCACGTTCCGCCTCAGACGCGCCTCATTGTTGCTCACGGGGGTCCAGCATGGGAAGCCTTGGGCGGCCCCGGCCAGATACATGAATGGCGTGGGCACCTCGCACCGTCCACGTATGCGGGACTCCCGGTGTATGCGACTCTGCACACCGCCGATCTCTTCCACGAGCCTCGAATGGACCTCGTGGCGCGACGGGACTGGGGGAAGATTCCACGGATACTCGCCGGGACGTGGCCGGAGAAGGAACCCGATACCTTTCCGATCAAACCGTCAACACTTTTTAATCTCGTTCCGTGGGTAGACGAAGCCCTCGCGCAACCCTGGATCGCCCTCGACACGGAATACAACCCCGACACGAAGGAACTCTGGCTCATCGGATTCGGGTGGCCCGGATCGTCCATCGCTCAGGCTGACTGGTACAAACTCCCAGACTGGGCGCGGGCCGAGGTGCAGGTCCAACTCGTCCGGCTAGCTCGGGGCGTCCCCATCGTCATGCACAATGCGCTGGCGGACGTGCCGGTCCTCCGGCGGGCGTGTGGATTGGAGTGGGGTGACTATAAGCAGATTGAAGATTCCATGCAAGCACACGCCGTATTATGGAGCGAACTTCCTCACGATCTGGAATTTCTTGCATCCCTTGATGGACGCTATCATAAGATGAAACACCTCCGGCATACTGACCCGCTTCGCTACCATAAAGGTGACGTGTTGGAGACGATCAGCGTGTGGCAGGAGTTGGAGAAGGAGTTGCTGCTCGATGCCAAGTCTCACGACGTGTATCGGACCCAGATTCGACTTCTGCCACACATTGACCGAAGTATGTCCGTCGGGATCGCGGTCAACGGAGCAGCGGTCGAGTCGGCCTATGCCACCTACACCGAGAAGGTCATCGAAGCCCAACGCATCGCGGAGGCATACTGTGGCTATCCCCTTAACCTGTCGAGTGACGCGCAGGTCCGGTTCTGGTTGTACACCGTCGAATCTCACACGGTCAGGAAGCACCGGAAGACACGCAAGCCCACGGTAGACAAGGATGCCGTCGCCGTGATGCGAGGGAAGTATCTCGCGGTGCCGGGAGACGAGGAACCCCTCGTGGAGAATACGATTGAGCGGATTGGGGCAGGGGGGCATCCACTCCTTGAGGCGCGGGCGCTGCATGGGAATGCGGAGCAGTGTGTGTCGCATTACCTCACTCCTCTCGTGGTGGGAGCGTGAAGACCAACTGGATAAATGTAAAGGACAAGTTACCTCCCTTTGACATAGGTGTACTTGTGACCGATGGGGCTATTGTAACTGTGGCTCAACGTTACAAGTTCGACCTCACGAGCAAGAAATTATGGTGGACTAGTCACGGGTATGGTGGATATGAGTGGGACTTCGATTTCGACCCCAAAGACATTACTCATTGGGCCGAACTGCCTGAGCCTCCAAGACCATGAACACTATTGATCGTGTCCACCATGAAATCCTTCTCCATTCTCAGAGGAACGCCCGGTGGAGTTACAACAACCCTCCCCTCGCGCAACTCCCCCGAGACTTGGCGACTCTCTACCGCCCCGATCCAGGGTGGCCGTGGGTGGAGTGGGATTGGGACCAACTCGAATTGCGGATCGTGGCGTGTCTGTCTCGTGATGCGACCATGCTAGAAGTCTTTGCGAAAGGGTGGGATATTCACTTTATGACTGCGTGCGCCGTCTTCGGTTTGGACTTACCCTCACAACTCAAGGACCCCGTACACGCGGAGGAGAACGCCGAGTGGCGGCGCGTGATGAAGTGGCTTACCTGCAACCATTTGTATGGTGTGTGTGGGAAAGACGATATCCGTCGCACGAAGGGGGCAAAGGGGCTGGGTCACGGAATCAGTTACGGGCTGACTGAGCGAGGCGCTGCGAATCTGCCAGGAGCCCGCGTTCTTGGACTTTCTGGAAAGGATGTGCAACGGGCCTTCAGGAACATCTCGGCCATGTTCCCTGGACGAGCAGCTTGGCAGGATCGGCTTGTGGAAGAAGCGTTGCGCGTTGGTGAGACTCGAACATGGGCTGGGCGGCGGAGACGTTATTTGGACAGAGGGAAAGGAAACTATCTCCGAGGCGAAATCCTTGACCAGCCTGCTCAGGCGGGCGCACAGGACCTCTCGAACGAAGTCTTCCTCGAAGTCGCGGAGACGTTTGGGGCAGACGTGATCTACAAGTTTGGCAAACATGACTCACAAATCTGGGGCATCCGGGAGTCGGAATGGGACAGGATCACCCCACAGATTCGTACCCTCGTGACGCGGCCTCGGATGATTGATGGGGTGGAGATGACGTTCCCCGCCAGTTTCAAAGAGCGCAGACTATGAAATCCCTCCCCAGAAAATCCCACGATGGCATTTGGCGTTCCGATCCGGTGAGGACGCTTGCGGAGTTGACTCACGCTGATGGGACCGGGCGGCGGGAATCTGTGGACTTCACCGTGGCTGAGATGCGGCGGTTGAATCGGTGGTTGACCAAACGCAAGCTCAACGTGACGCCGACAAAGTGGAGTGGATAGGGATGATGTGTCACTATTGCGGAGGAGCGCTTGGGAAGACTCCCCTCCACTGCGCCTGCGCGAAGTACGGCTACACCCAACACGATCCGAGTGAAGTGGAGTGGTGTTCGGAGGAGTGTATGGACAAGGCACACCCCGCATGACCTACAACGTGAAGTATCCTCAATTCGTCTATGCCGCCTTGGGCGCGGAGGGGCTTATCAAAACCATCGGTGATGGCGCGTGCGCGGGATGTGGACACCCGACCAACTGGGCAGAGTTGAACATGCGGCGCGTGTGCTCGGAGGAGTGTCGAGAAGGGCCAACCACTATTGAGGTAACAGAGTAATGGAACTCCATAGCGTCACGCACCGGGTCAAGAGTCTCACCGACCCCCCGCTAGCGATCATTCCACTCGGGGACATCCAATATACCGGACTCTCCGGCGTCACTGCGCTCGATACCCTCCGGCGTGCGATTGCGAAGGGACAGGCGGCGGGAGCCTACTATATCGGGATGGGGGATTACATTGACGCCTTCTCCCCGTCGAACCGCCAACGGCTCCGGGGGGCGGCGCTCTATGACACCGCCGAGGACGTGATCGACGACGCGGCCCGAGCCCTGACGGATGAACTCTACCAGGAAGCCCTCAAACCGACCACGGGGCGCTGGTTGGGGCTCGTCGAGGGACACCACTTCGCGGAACTCAAGACCGGCATGACCACGGACCAATATCTCTGTGAACTCCTGAAGGCGCGGTTCCTCGGAAGTAGTGCGCTGCTTCGGGTGCAACTCTTGTATAGTGAAACCACCCGATGCTCCATCACGTTCTGGATACACCATGGCACAGGAGGAGGCACGAAAGCCTGCGCCCCGCTCAATAAGATCGAGAATATCGCGCCGTATTGGGGTGGGATAGATGTCTTCCTCATGGGGCACACGACGAAAGCTCCCGTCGTTCCGATCAATCGTGTGGAACCCCGCTGGCACGGACGGGGCGAGCCGGAGTTGGTCCACCGGAAGGTCTATTACGTTTCCACGGGAGGGTTCTCCAAGTCCTATGTCACCGCCTCGAAGCACGGGGGGACCCCACGCGGAGGCTATGCCGAACAACGGATGCTTCCACCGTCGGTACTGGGGGCTCCGACCATTTGGATTCGTCTGAAGAAAGTGACGGAGGGTGGGTTAGCGACTATTTCTCCCGAAGTGTCGGTGGAGGTGTAATATGGCAACCGCAAGACGCGAACCGATCACGCCGCAATATAAGATTATACTGGAGTTAAACGAGGTGGAAGCGAGAACATTACTAAAGACGCTTGGGTATGTGGGAGGCTTCCCAGGTGGTTCTCGGGGGCACATAGATCGTATCGCGTTTGCGCTCTCGCAAGCTGGTGTCGTTGGAGAACGCCTAGATGTTACTGGTGGTGGGATTTGGTTAAATGGGTAAAACACAGAAACCCCTCACCATCTATGTCACCCAGGAGTTGATCCACACCCCCGAACTCCAAGTCCTCGCGGACAAGGGGCATCGGATTGTGCTGCTGGAATTGAGCCACGATCCCGAACCTGACCTCATCCTGAGCGGTCGGGCATGGAGGATGACGACCCTCCTATTGAAGTATGTCGAGGTGGCTGTGAGGGCGGCACGGTCGCAACGGTATCCAGGGAAGAAAGGGGAGAAAAATGTTGAACTTTGTGAATAACGTATCTCCATGGGGGCTGGTTGTTATACTCGTCATCGGGGTGTCAATTAGCGTGGCCCTTGCAACTCTCGGATGGCCTCGAAAGTGATGCGTAACCCCCTCGATGCGTCCGTGCTGAACGTGATCGACATTCAAGATCAACCCGCGTCCTCCTTCGTGTTCGTCCTCGAAGGAATGCTCGGAACGCGGCAAGCGTTCGCAGTGGATGGGATCACGGCCCAGGGGGAGATTGTCTCGGGGTGGCTCGGGACGGAGCAGTCTCCATTCTTCGTTGTCACCGTCCACCAACGGGCTCCGTGGGCGATCCTTTCCCGGAAGGTCCTCGAAACCTACTCCATGAAGGCGTCGATTACGCGGTCCACGATTGGGGCGCGGAGTCTCCAGGATCACGAAGTCGAGTGTGTGAAGGAGTACTTTCCTGAGCGGATTCCATTGGAGAAACCCGACGAAAAGAAGCCCCCAGTATATGATAAGCTGGGACATTATATATGAGAACCCAAGTCACTCGACGGATTCGGTGGGAGGGCGGTTTCTTGACGCTCGCATCAGGGAGGTCTCGCTACGTTAGTAGCGCCATGTCAAACACAGTAAAGGTTCCTCGATGTCGAGAGTATCGCGTCACCTACAAGGTGTCCCCTTGGGGAACTTTGTTGGCCCATAACCCTCTCGTGAATCGCCTCAAGGCCAATTCTTTAGACGAAGGTTTCTTGGTGTGTTTCCTCCCACGAGAATGGAAGAGGGTTCGGGTAACGCGAACCGTGAAGGTGATCCGATGAAAGTCCCCAAGTCCCTCATCGGGTGCATGGTCATGGTGCGGTGGATGGACCCGTTCACAGGTGTCACCGAAGTCAGCGTGGAGGGGCCCCCACGTCGAGGCCGGAGCGCACTTGCGACCCAATTTGAACTCGGACGAATCGACGACATCACGGATGGGGTGGTCAGGATTCTCCACTATGAGGCGACGCACCCCGGCGACGAGAAACCTGATGAATTCCGACATACGTGGGTGCTGGAGGATTTGATCGAGGACGTTCAGGTGTATGAACCGAGGAAACTCACGGACACGCCAAAGGAGGGAGTGAGTCAATGAAAATCGCATCCGTTCTCGGGATTCTCATGGGTCTCGTTGGGATAGTGGTAGACTTCTCAGAAGGCAATACCGCAGCAGGGGTCTGGGCGCTAAGTTACACACTTGTATGTCTTAGCCTCTACTTTACTGTGACCCATGCCTAGCCCCATCCTCATCGACGGGACCTTCCGTTGAAGGCAAAGTCTTGCAGACATTGTGGTATTCCGTTTGACTACACTGAGCGTGGGCAATGTTACTGCTCTCTCACCTGTCGAAAAACTGCTAGCTTGGTGCGGGGCAGACATCTTTGGAACACTAAGTATAAACACGAACTTAAGCACATTGCTAGGCGAAGAAGTTACTATCTCTTGCACCGAGAACGAATCCTTGTCAAGAGTGCGAAATGGTACAAAGAGAATCGTGCGCGAGTCGTTGACAAGAGACGGCGCTGGGAACTTGCACAGTATGGCCTTTCGCTTGAGCAGTTTGAGGAAATGGTTAGAGCCTGTAAGGGCAGGTGTGAACTCTGTGGAAGCGTACCCACCCGAAGGGTACTCTCAGTTGACCACGACCACGCAACCAACGAGGTACGCGGGTTGCTCTGTGAGCCGTGCAACAGGGGGTTGGGGCTTTTCCGAGATAGCCCAGACGTGATGAGGAAGGCCATCGCGTACCTAGAAAGGAGGCCCCGTGAAGCCCGTACTGATTGATATTGACGGGGTGCTTTAGCTGATTTCGCCCGACCCTTCTACCATGCCGTGGGGCGAACCTATGCCCCCGACGCCCACCATGCGTATGAATTCGATGATCTCTCTCCGCAGGAACTCATCGCGGCGTGGCGCACCGTGGCGACGACCCCGTGGTGGTGGTGGAAGCTCCCCCCGTTGACGGACTGTTGGGCACGCATCGACGCGCTCACGAAGGAGCGTCCGGTCTATTTCGTGACGGCCCGGAACGTCGGAACGCCCGAGGTCCTTTTCCAGACCGCCAGTTGGCTTCGGTGTATGGGAGTGGAGAATCCGTGTGTGATTCGGACAGAGATGAAGGGGATACTTGCGGGGGTACTTCGAGCAGGGTGGATGCTGGATGATGAGCCATCACACATTCACGCGGCTCGGGAGGAGCACACTGGGATTACGGCTGTCCTGCTCGCCCGCCCCTATAACCGCCTTGCGCAAGGTGATGTCATCCATTCGGGTGGGCATATTGTGAGTTCAGTGGAACAGTTCCTTGGCATGGTTCAAACGAGGGGGTGATGAGATGGCCTATGAGATTGGGGAGTGTGGAGGAACTCTGATTCGAGAGGACCACAAACCCACCCTGCGCCTTTTCCCTTCCGGTGCAACCCGAGATACCGCCCAAGGGAAACCTGACTATGCAGGATATCTGAGTCCACTCGTGGTCCAACGGTTCGGACAATACATGCTCCAGCACCAGACCCAATCTGATGGGACACAACGCGCTTCGGACAACTGGAAGCGTGGCATCCCACGGAAGGAATACTTCAGTAGCCTCTTGCGGCACTTCCTTGACGTGTGGTTGCTCCATGAAGAATACCCTGCCGCAACCAAAAACTTAGAGGATGCCCTGTGTGCCCTCTTCTTCAACGTACAGGGATACCTACACGAAACACTTCTCAACCGGGAGGAGAAAGATGCACCCCGTTAACCCGTTAACGATTCTCATTGCGTTGCTAACCACGCTGCTCCTGTCCGTCTCCTTGGCGCTGCTGGCCTTCGGAGCACAACCAGCAACGCTCGAATCCGTGTCCCTCCGGTATGAGGACCCGCAACTCGCGTCCGTACTCTACTCGACCGGGGACATGCCCTCACGAGAAACGCTGCGTACTCAAGTGTCCGCCGCGTTGTGCCTCATGGTGCAACAAGCCAAACAATGGGCAGAGGAGACGGGACGGGAGTTTACCAGCCCCCTGAAGTTCCCCATTGCGGTCCAGGTCGATCAAATGGTCGCTGGAGGGGGTGGGCAGTTCTATAGCAAGGGGCATCAGCAAGTCACGGTGAGGACGTGTGCAGAGGAGAGACACCTATGAATGTCTGTGCCGTGTGTCTTGGGGTGTCTCCCAAGTGTGAGCGGTGTAGGAAGTAGTCGAAAGGTGGTGATGCCCATTTGCCCGAAATGTGGACAATCTGGTGGTGATTTCACTGGTCATAGTTGTGTCCCACTACAAGGGTCTATCTAGGTCGGGAGCTAGTGTAAGCGGAGCACGACAGGCATGGGGCCTGTTAGTCGGGGAGCCTGCTGAGAGAGACGGGTAGGAATGCACGCAGTACGCGCCTATCTGGAGCGACGCGAAAGCCTCAGCCCGTACCCGGCTCCCGACCAATCTAACTGAGAGGAGGTGAGAGTATGGCAAAGCAGAAGTATCCCAATCTTCTTTTTGTCAAAGAAGAAGCAGATCGTGATGGCAGTAAGTATTTCATAGTTGAAAAGCGCATTGAAAACCTTGCCGAAATCAATGAGACGGTACAGGTTGCGGTGTATAAATTGGAACGCATTGTGCGGGTGGTCAACTCAACCAAGGCTGTATAGGCCACGCAGACAGACTGCCGCCAGGGGAGTACGAGGCACACTTAACGGGATGAATGGACGAGCCAGTGTCCACATAGTCATTGTCGGTTCGACTCCGACGAGTTTCCATTGTGTCTTGCTCCCCGCTGGCCTGGCGGCTGAGAGAGGACAGAGATGACCAAGTTTCTCGCACTCATTACGCCAGAGCAAGCTAAGGAGTTCCACGATCAATACAATCCAAAGAATATGTTACCGCTCTCTTACTGGCAAAAACGAGCGAAACTGAAAGCGAGGTGTTTCGTCTGCGGTCAGCCTGTGTGGAAGTGGGGTCAGACGGATATGTGTTTCACGTGTACGACTGGAGAAGCAGATGCGTCAGATGACTATGAGTTGGCATAGTGGTTCCCTCAGCACGGGAGCGAAGGAAGGGGAGGGGATGAGTGAGGGAAGCTGTGACGTTTGCGGGTTCTGTGGGCAACCAGGAGCCGATAAAATTCCTCACCCTGTGCGATGGCCTGGTGAGGAGTCTGCTGGCACTAAATATGTCCACGCCGTCTGCGAGGACGCCGAGTGTGGTCGCGCCCATGCAGCCCTTAGTGATGCACAGAGAGCAGCCTTTCTTCGCACGGTTTAATGAGAGGATGACATGAGCGAGCGCGAGGAGTGTCGATGGAAGAGAGACCAGAGTGGTGTTTTTGATTTGTGTATAGTCCATCCGGGTCTTCCAGCACAATATACTGCCAGAGCCAATATCTGCGACTTCGGCCTCGCCGCCCTCCGTCGCCGCGTGGAGGAGCAAGCGCGGACGATTGGGCAAGTGAGGAAAATTTTAATCAGTCCACACAAATTCCTCGAATCAAACTTCGATAGGTTGTTTAGGATCACTGCGGAAATGTCTGACGTCCTCTCCCCCACACCGCCGAAGGAGGGTGGAACGTGATCTGTCCAGAGTGCATGCGAGAAGGTAAAGGTGGTGAAATCGCTGTACACCTCATACAAGTGCATGGATTGTCAGCAAAGGAGGCGTGGACCAAGCTAGGCTTTGGCAAAGCCTACGACACTTTAGCGAGAAAGACGTGACATGACTAATCTGATCCTCTACTGCGACCACGTAGGGTGTCCCAACGGCTGCACCACGCGCAGCGGAATGTGCGAGGCGTGTATACGGGAGCGGTTTGTTGGTCCGATGGAGGAGCAGGAGCGGGTGAGTGAGGGGTATAGAGCCGCTCTCGAAGAAATCTCGAAGGGGCGCGGCGGGCTTTCCCGCACGAATGATCCATTTGAGCATAGTCAGAATATTATAGAGAACATGAAGTCCGTAGCACAGAAAGCCCTCTCCCCCACACCGGAGCCACCGACGGTATGATACAAACCCTGCGCTACTTCATCTGGTACGGATGGTCTTGCCTCCGACGGATATGGTTGGGACGGGACCTTGCAGCACTCTATGATTTCTTTGATAACCCTCGGCAACCGTGGAAACACAAACGCCGGACCCCATGAGGAATCCGGCGTAAGGTGTCGAAAGGTAATCTCTAGTGAGGTGTGCTTGGCGGTTCGAGTGGGACAGACGGTATAAGTGTAAACACACCCGAACTCGTTACTCAGTCCACTGCCGTCAGCACATCAAGCTACAGGCAAAGCGTCGGTGGCGGAACAGGGATGGGCTGAACCATCTCCTGAAGAGGCTCTATTTGCCGTTAGTGAAGAATCAGTTAACGTCGAGGACTCCATTGCTGGAGTATTTCGAGGTAGCGTAGCCTACTACGGTCCCGGCGTGTACCCCGCTTCGGCGTCTTCCCGACCACCCTCCTGAAGTTCATAGAGTGACAGGATCGACGCCGCCCTCCCGAGCGCGTCGACGGCTTTGCGACTTCCACGAGGAGCCTGCAACCCTTCCAGGAGGTGTCGCGTGACTTTCTCGTTCGTGAATCCCTTCGCCAGCACGCGAGGACCGTAGAGGTACATCGTTCCTGCCCCGACTGCCCCTCCGATGGCCGCTCCCGACGCGCCTCCACCACCGAACCCAAGAATCGTCGAAAGCCCTGTCACCCCCTGCTGGACCGCCCCGGCCTGCTTGAGTTTGATGAAGATATTCGCGGAGGACCCCTTCTGTTGGATGGTGTCGATGATTCGGGCGAGGGATTTCCACTCCGCGAGGCGGGTTTCCCCAGCAAGTTCCTTCATTAGGGGATCGCCATACCGCTTGAGTTGAGTCAGGAGTGCCCCGCCACTGACTTCTCCAGTCTTCGGGTCAGCGGCCTTTTCAAGCATGTCTTGAACGAAGGTGGCTTGCAGGGGTTCCATCCCATCGGCTCCGACCGCCTTACGAAAGAGGCGGAGTCGGGTGATCCCGCCGGGCTTCACGACTTCGTTGACGACGGCCTCGGGGGGGAATTCCGTGTCGTTCAGCATCTTGCGGACGAACTTCGCGTTGTAGACCCGCGACCCCTCGCGCCAGAAGTTCTTGAAGCGTTTGTAGAGGTCGAGCACCTCGGGGTTGAGTTGCGCGGCGGCTGACTCCATCTCGCGCTCCACCCCACCCGCCACGAACCGAGCAACGCCTTTGGGGAGTTCACGAGTTTGGGAAACTCCTTTCGCGCCCGTGCTCGACAACCAACTCCTCAGCATATGAGCGGTCTTGAAGGAGATCGTGTCGGGAAGCTCCATGATCTTCTCGAAGATGAGCTTCCCTTCTCGGTCGGCGGCTTGCTCGGGGAGGTCCGTGAGGAGCCCAAGGCGCTTCGTGGCTTCCGCCTTGAGAGGGGCCATCGAGACCCCTACTGAGGGGGCCAGCGCATCAAGTTCTCCCGCAAGGCGAGCCCCTCCAGCCCGGAACGCTTCGTTTCCCCCTTCAAGCGCGTCAAGGGTCGCTTCAAGAGCTTGTTCCCGAGTCCCGATCTTCTTAAAGGACCCCACGAGGTCATCCACGAGGGCTTGGATACCTTTCCCTTGGGGTCCGGTAGGAGACTCGAACTGCTTGATGATTCCTCCACCAGTGAAGGACCCCTCAGCAGCGGAGTCGAGGATTTCCACGAAGCTCGCTCGGCCCGTCCCGCCAGTCACTTGGCCTGGGCGTACCGCCCCAAAGCCAAGTTTCTGAACCATCTCCTGGCCTTCGGGAGTGACGGATTCCTTTAGATACCCCTTCGGGAGGAGTCCCACTGGCCCCAACCTTGCGAGCCGCCCAACCCCACGAGCCACCGCGTTAGCCCCCCCGAAGACTGCTTCTCCTGCTACCCCACGTCCCGCCCCTTCGACCCCACGTTCAACCGCTGTGTTAGGAGATTCCCCCTGGAGGAGTTCGCTTCCGGTGCGGGCTACTCCCGCCCCTGCTCCCATTCCAAGCGCCCGGAGGAGCATCGGAGCAATTTTCGCCACCCCGCGACCGACATATGGGATTCCCTTCGCAGCGACAGCAGCCCCCCGACCGAGTGGGGTCGCTCCTGCGGCTCCAGCAACACCTCCAGCGATCTCCGACCCTGCTGAGAGGATCGTGTCGAGAAGTCCAGGTTCCTGCGTGGAAGGAGGAGGCGACTCTACACGCGGGAGTCCCGAAGGACGACTTGTAAGATACTCCTTTACCTTTTGATCGACTTCCTCCTGTGGAGTATCTTCATCAACCTCGAAGATGGTTCCTAATCCTTGAACCGTAACGGGTCGCATCACTGACCCCCCAGGAAGCCGGGTAAGTAAGGCTTCAAGTAGTCAAGAACACCAGGGCGTCGTGCGGGAGTGGATGGGGTTGGACCCTCAAGTCGTCTCCCGCCCGCGTCGTACTCTATCGGAGACTTTTCCTCTGGCGGTTTATGGAAGAGTCGCCGGTGTTTCCCGATGACGTCTGGAAGGGAGTCTTGGTCAATACCTTCGCTTCCAGCGATGCGGCGGTATTCGGATTCAGAGGAGACCTGAGAACCAAGTTGAGCACGGAACATGCGTTCTACCTCACCACGAAACTCCTTTCGCTGCGTTGGGGTCAACCGACTTCCCTTCCAGAGTTGATTAAACGCATACCAGACACGATCAGGAATGGCGGCCGTCTTCCGCGCCGTTTCAAATTCACCCTCACGAACAACAGAAATCGGGTCGAGCATCTTCATCACTCCGAACACGAGAGCCACATCCCCAATCGGTTTGTCACTTGTGGACTGGACGCGTTGGAAGGAATCCCGCATTTCGGTGAATCGCTTGGTGGTGGGATCGTTCATATAGGACTGACGGAAGGCTTGACGTTGGGCCGGAGAGACAACAGAATAGCGTCCAGAGGCTCCTGCCCGAGCGATGTCCTTTGCTTCCTCGCGGAGTCCCTGACGAACCTTTGCAGTTTCCTCCCGAGTCCAAGCGCGTTTACTCCATTCGGGTCCAATAACGTCAGCAGCAACCACCTCAATGGACTTGTCTGGGATGTTGAGTTTCCCCTCAGCCGCCTTCAGGCGTCCCTCAAGAATCCCCTTCGTCTGCTCGAATACGGAAACCTTCATCTCCTTCGGCATTGGGCGACCGAAGGTTTTCTCATACGTGGGGGCGAAGGTGGCGTAGGTTTCGGGGTCGATGGGACGATCTGGCCGAGTAAGGTCAAACTTTTCCTGTGCCCGAGTAGCCCGCTCCTCTGCAAGCGTAGCCTTCGCTTCCCGTTCCCCCGCGAGTGCGGCGGCGGCGTCCTGACCACGAGTGGCTGTGATAAGACTAACGATATCCGAGGGGTCGAGGCCAGCGTATTCTTCCTCGGTCGTTCCCTTGGGGAGAAATGGAAGCCCCTGTTTTGCTAGGACGCGACTTCGAGTTGCTTTCGCCTTCTGTTCGGAGAGTTTCTGCTTCCTCGTCTCTGCTAACTTGAACCCTGTTGCTTGAAGACCCGGCGGGAGCTTCGTGAGCGCGGTCTCGTCAACGGGACCCTCACCCTCCAGCATCTTCATCAAGGTGGGGATGCCCTTGGCTTCGGATTCCGCTTCGTAGGCTTTCTCACCGATTTCCTTTACACGAGGAGCTTCCTTTTTCCCGTAAAGACGCTCGATCCGACGACCCTCCCGGCGCTCCTCTTGCTCAATATCCATTTCCTCTTGAGCGCGGTGAGCTTTCTCGCGGAGTGGGGCGAGGGCTTCGTATTCGCTGACCACTTCATTGAGGCGGCGGCGTCGGTCTCCTGAACGGCGGACCCCATATTCGAGCCCCCGAGCGAAGTCTCCGAAGAAGTTTGACCAGTCGCCCATGTTATAGGAAAGCTCCCAAGAAGCCTCCCGCTAGGGATGCCCATGGATTTGATTGCTGAGGTGCATAGGTTGGTGAGACCGCTTGGCGACCGACGGGTTGCGTCGAGGCTCGCCCCCCGCTCAAGACGAACTGCTTCCACGCATCCTTGCGAGCAACTTGACTCGCGGTGCGATTCTCACCCATCTCCTGTAACCCTCGACTGATCTGAGAGGTCGCGGGACCCTGGCGAAGCGGCCCAAATCCTGCATCAGCAGAGGCACCATAGACCCCTTCCTTGTAGGCTTCCTCCTGGCGTTTATAGAGGGGGTCGAAGGAGGCTTCGTTGGACTCGAATCCGAAGTCCTTTTGGTTCAGGAGTCCACTGAAGTATCCTGAAAGTTGTTCCGCAAGGGCCTTCTCTCCAGGGGTGCGGAGGTCGAGCACCGTCGGTTGGACTGGATCGGGTGCATCAGGAGGCGGCATACGTTTTCTCCAATATCGTGTAAGAACCCTTCAGTTTCATTCCACACCGCTTGAGTTGAGGAATCAGATCGCCGTCGTCACGAGCGAGCACGCGGATCACGCTGACGCCGCGTTTTTGCAAAATGGCTTCCATCGTCCATCCGAGCCACACACCGATTCCTTGATTGCGGTGGTCGGGATGCACGAGGAGTGGGTCAATCCACGCATAGGGTTGTCCATCCACCCACGCGCTCACGAATCCGACGACGCGATCCTCGTGGAGTGCGAGGAGCGTGTTCGCGGGGTTCCACTCCCAGTCCGCCATGTGCCCCTCTCCACAAGCGCGGAAGAAGTCTCCAAGACTGGGGTACAGGTCTGCCCGCAAGGGACTCATCGTGGGAACGATCATGCAGTCTGATACTCGAACCAGAAGACGGCCTGCATGTTGCCGGTGTTGGTATCACTAGCGTCCGCCCCAAGCCGTCTGTATACAAACACCACCGCGTCACCGACAGCGTAATTTGCCACAGCAACATTCCACGTCAGTAAGTGAGTATTTGTGTCGGCCACCGCGATGTCGATATTTACTGCGGATTCGATAGTAGAAATCGCCGTCCCATCTCGGTTACGGAAACTGTCCCGGCGGAACGCCACGGTGTTGCTTCCCACAGTATTAGAATGAAGCAGCTTCACCGTAATCCCTGTACCTGCTGACCAATCAGTCGGGACGGGAAACGAGCCAACTATCTCATTCGTTGCCCCATCGAGAAACTCCGCAACTTGCCCCGCTGATGTTCGCCGGAGGAGCGTGATATATCCAGTCTTCAGTGACAAGGTTTCTGCCTCCTGTCCGAAGAGGAGCAGGGTAACAATCGTTCCCGCTGCGCTCGAAGTAAGGGAGATTGTGTCTGCTGTCCAGTCGGTTGTCGTGCGGGAGAGCACTGCCGACCCCGAGCGATACACCACGAAGGCGTCCGTTGGAGGGTAGGGGTGATCGTGAGGGTAGGCGAACTCCCCGGCACGGGTGACGAACGACACAAGGGTTGCCGCAAAGCTATAACTCTGACTCATCAGGAAGAGGTTTTCGCATTGTTCAAGAGTCCGTGAAGGGTGAGTTGGGACTTGTACAATCCATAGTCATTGGAGGGAAACGGGGCTACGTCCTGGGGGGGACCTCCACTTCCTCCAGGTGCCGGATCATATTCGATCCACACTCCCGCGAAAAACCCTGGGTTGAACCCCAGCAGACAGCCAGGATACAACGAGGGACTCATCCGCCGTGTCCATGGGACTGACCCAATCTTGATGAGGCTACTGTTGTTTCTCATCTCATTTGTGAGACCGTCCCCTAAGTTGGGAATGGGGTAGTAATACCCTGTAGCGGTCGTGCCAGAAAACTCCATCGCGGCGCGAAACTGGTTTCCTCCGGGGGAAATCCATCCTGCGTAGACGACACTAACCGCGACCCCCTCCCACGTAAACGTAATGGTCCCGTCAATTCTACTGAAGTCGATACTCCCGATGTCTAACGACGCGAAGATAGATGTGATTTTGGCATCTTCCACGAGAAAGTGTGTGTGCGCGTCCGACGCGACGTTAAACACATTCCCGCTGAACCGCATCTTGGTGGCAGTGCTTGGAGCGGGGAAGTCGACGTACTTTACGTGGGGGAACAGATTGGGTGCCCCAATCGCTTCGTTGGACTCAATGGAGGTGGCATTCGCATAGTCGATACTGGCGGGGGTGGTGGTGAAGATGGGGTCTCCGTTTTCGTCCGTCCCCCAACTCATCACCCACTTACTGTTGAGTGCGTTCCCTGCAACCCCATCCTGGGGTTCCTCTGTCCTCACGTATGGGAAGACGTGTCCAATGGTATTCTCCCACCCGGCCATATCAGAAGAGAAACAGGTTCACCGTGAGTGTTCCCACGTTCGCCTTGAGATAGATGGTGGTAGAGGTCGCTGCGGTTGAACTGACATAGGCCATTCCCGCCTTACTGGGAATGCCCTGATAGAACCCCACCGGAATGCGGAGGAGGTTGTGGCTCACCGTGTCCTCGGTGTCGGCCACAGCATTTGAGGTATACCGAACCCACACCCCGTCAATGTTCAGGCTGCGCGTCCCGCTCGTGATGGCTCCATCTGCATTGAGGAACGTGAGGGTCCGCGCCATGAGGTTGAGATCAGTGAGATAGCCGCGTAGGGCATATTCCGCATGGGGGTCAGTCTGCCCGAATCGGACGTGGGGTGGTTCAGGGACGCCGGACACTAGACAACCCGCGCTTGGGGGATCGCATAGAGCATCAACGGTCCATACTGCACCCATGATGCTCCCACGGTGCGGAGGCGAATTTGTATCCACCGGGACCGCGCCCCGACCCGAACGCGCCCCTCATTCTGCACCGTTGCCATATTTATGGTTTCGGCAGTCGTGTAGGAGGCAGCATCGAATTCCCGTGGGTGATCTGCGATGCGATACTCGACAATGAGACTCCCCGTATTCGTCTGGTAGGGAAGATAGAGTTCATCCCAGGTCTTCATTTCGTCAGGTTGCTGGGCGGAGGTCCAGGGGAGCGTCACGTAGGCGGTGATCGCGTCCCCATCGAAGTCGCTCCCGGTATCTTGGAGCATGATGTCCCCACCGTATTCCGCCGTCGCAAAGTATTCCGTCCCACTCACGTAGACGGTGCCAGACAGGGCCATCGTCATTCCGCTCACTGGAGCCCACCCGTCCTCGATGTAGCCATAGTCAATCCGGCGGGTGTTCTGTGTCCCTCCCGAGGGGGTGTAGAAGAATGCGATAATGTTCCGTGTTCGATAACGTGTCGCGTGGGCTTGCTCCAGCCGAGATTTCTCAATCCCGTCGAGTGTGGGGTCCACACGGTAGGACACCTTCTCCGTCCCAACCCCTTTGTAGCGATGCACCTCGTTACGCCACAGCATGTAAATCATGTTCCCGGCTTCCACGAGGGTTCGGTGGGAGCTACACCCGTGTTCGGTCGTGACGAGGAGATGTTCGAGGCGGTAGTTGGGATAGACCGTTCCAGCAACCGACCCACCAATGCTGTGGAGACTGTTATCTTTTGTGACGAGAACCTGATTGTAGTAGGGATGCAGCCCCGTAATGGTCTGCCCGTCGTTTTCACTCACAGGAAAGACGGCTGAGGCATCATACTCATCCGGGGCGCTGACCTTGCTAAAATGGAAATCACTCGGGTTTGCCGAGGTCCGTGCTCCGATCACCATGTTCTTGAAGTTCGTCACATATTGGCAGGAGGGCATCACACTGGCATAGATCATATACACGTCATCGAAGATGGAGACCACAGAGGTCGCCGGGTCCGCGTCGGTGAAGAGGGTCATCTTCGCAATGCTACTCCAGACGGGCGCACCAGTCGTAGCGAAAGCGGATTTGAGAACGTGAATCTGGTTCCAGCCATCCACAAGGGTTCCCCAGTTGTCCGCCGTAAGTTGAAAGTAGGCCGTATCTGCGGAGTCTCCGAAGCGAATATAACTACTCGCGGGGGTGAGGTTGGCTGCGGTATCGAAGTTCACCTGGAAGTTGATGTAGTCGCTGGTGGCGTAATCCTTTCCTTGGAGTTGCCCGTTAATGAGGTCCCATGCCGTTGCAGGGGTGAGGGTCATGCTGGCCGTGCCACCTGCACTCGCCGTCAAGGAGCGAGCCTGTGCGCCTTCCCGAACGGTGGTCGTCTCGGCGGCTCCACCGCTCCACGTCGCTTCGCCGGACTCCATATCGGCAATATACTTTGCTCCGAGCGGAAGGAGCCGGTCTCCATCGTATTTGAAGTTCCCATCCGTCCTGTTGGCAATAATGAGATAGTCGCCAAGCGATGTCCACGTCCAGTAGTGCGTTTGACTCGTGCTGGTTGAGAGTCCTCGACGCAAGGACTCCATGGCGCTTCCGGTCCACCAGTAGACGTGTCCGTCCCGCGCCGCGAACACATAGTCAGGAGTGGACCCATCTGAAGGATACCACCGAGCGAGGAGCGTGGGTTCGGCCCCTGCCGGAATGGACATGCTAGCGGCGGCATTATCGAACCCATTCATCCGGTTCGGCGTTCCAGCGCGAAGATCGACGTTCTGGAGGTCCGCGAGGTGGTCTTGATCCGTGGCGGTGGGTTCGGACTTGCTATCCAACCCCTTCCACCTGGGGCCGAAGGTGATCTTATACCGACCGGAGGCTTCGTCGAGGGAGACGGAGTAGGGCATTTATTCGTAATCGTCCACGAAGACCGGATCAACCGACTGCCGCTCCGCCATACTCCCGGTCATAATGGCCGCCCCTTTCTGGAACAGGGCCATCTTTGTGGCGGCAGCGGGGTGGCCGGACTTCTCCAGACACTTCCCTGCCACGTAGGTCGAGAGGAGGTGCCGGTGTTCCGCCGGGATTTGGGGAACGGACGCGATGAGGTGTCCCACGGCGGAGACGGTTGCAATCAACCAATTCGCTTGAAGGGTCAAAGTGGTGTCCGTATCGAACGTCGAGATGGGGGCATATTGAAGTCCAGGGTCCACCCACGTTCCGCCGGAGATGTCACTGGCGAACTTCGGCGCGGCAGTCGCAGCAGCCACCATGATTTCGGCGGGCGTGACGAGCGCGTTGTCCACCCAGAGGGAGCTTACTCCGACCACATCGTCCGTATCCTGGGTGATGCTGACCGTTCCTGTGGAGTAGAGTTGGAGCTTCGGGGTGCGCTGGAGGTAGGTGATTTCGAGGTCCAGGGTGGCATCGGGAGGTTGGGAGAGGTAGAGCGTGCGTTCCCCGAGGATGTCGTAGTAGATTTCCCCACCCGTGGTGTTCGTGCGATCTTGACTCTGGAGATACTTGAACGTTGGGTGAGAGATGTCGAGGGCCGTGAGAACGCGACTTTCTTCACCGGCTGTGATGACGCGAATCTTGCGGAGTTCGATGAGGTCCGGGGGGAGGGTGTACGTGGAGGTGGTGGTAAGGAGTTGGAAACTGGACGGGGCATACGTGATCCCCTCGAATCGGAACGAGCTATCCGTCGAGAGGCGCGTCACGAGGTTGTAGTCCGCGTTTACCTGCCGGATGAGGGATTCACAGATATCCTTGGCTTCGTTGGTCCAGGCCAGAAGCTCCTCCTGGGTATAGTAATCCGCCGTGGTGCGGTCGCGTTCTACCGCATCAATATCGAACAGGGCACGTCGGATGATTTGGGCGGTGTTCATGGGTGCATATACCCCGAACTGAGCAATTCCTGGAGAAAGCGATACTCGCCATACGTCTCAGGGACGTCTGTCAGGTCAAATCCATGTCTATTCGTAACCACAGCCTTTCCCAACTCTGCAAAGGGGCTAGTCGCATTCTTACGAGTAACAACCTCCCGCTCGAATGGCCGAAGAACGTCGCTCGTGTAGGCCGACGGAGCCGCCTCGGAACCCCTTTTGCTTACTCGACGGAATGCCCTGAGAAACTCGTCAAGATACTCCGATAACCGCCGTACTGGGATACCTTCCATGGCAGAACGCAACCCCGCAACCGAGGAAAGTCTCTCTCCTATTTGTTTCATTCCGTGGCCGCCAGCGCGTACCATCCCTACTGGACCGAGCAACCCCATCACGTCGTCACGGAAGTCCTCGGGCGAGAGTTTTTCATACCCTTGTGGGGACCGAACTCGTGGCATTACTGCCGCCCACCAGACTGACTCGGGCGAAGTTGTCCAGGGGTCAACCCTGTAGACCAGGACTGTCCAGGGCGGGTATCTGGAACCACCGGACCGGCCTTCCCTGCGGCGTCAATCCGTTGGGAGAATTCCGACCCGATTGCAGCAATGCGCCCCATCGTTTCCGCCATGGCCTCCTTCGCGCCCGGTCGATTCCCCTTCTCCAGACACTTGGCTTTCACATACTCCGTGACGAGGTAGATGTATTCCGCAGGGAGGCTCGGAACGGACGCAACCATGTGACCCCGACCGGCGGCGAGCGAGGCGGTCAACCAGTTCCCTGAGAGGGTGATGGACGTGTCTGAGCCGAATGTGGAGATCGGGGGGTAGATGGCCGAAGGATCAACCCACACCCCACCGGATGTTTGGGAGACGATCTTCGGGGCAGCGGTATCAGTGGAAACGAGTAGCTCGGCGGGGGTCGCCAGTTCCTGATCCACCCACGTCGTCGAGGTCCCTGTGACCGTGGCGCTATCTTGGGTGGTTTCAACCGTTCCAGGGGTCGAGGAAATCCGAAGTTTCCGGCTCCGGCCCACGTATCCAATCACAACATGCGTTCCCCCCGAGAGGGGATTCGCCAGCACGAGCGTCCGTGTACCCACCACGTCCCAGTAGACGGGGTTGGTCACATCGGTACGGTTTTCTACGTCGCGGAAATACGGGTCACTCATGTCGAGGTGTTCAAACCGGGTCGCGCTGGCCGTGGTGGTCCGAATCGACCGCATGACCATGACATCCGGCGGGAGGGTATACGTCCGGCCCGTCGAGAGTTGGAACGAGGAGTGCGCGTAGGTTTCCCCATCCCACCGGAGGCTCCCCGTGGTGGAATCCCGGTAGACGAGGTTGTAATCCTGGTGGGCTTGGTACAACGCCCGCTCGATCCAGTCCTTCCCGTCGTTGGCCCACGCGAGGAGTTCCGTCTGGGTGAAGAAGCGATGCGTCGTGTCGTCGATGTTGACCCCATCGACCAGGTATAGCGCGGCTCTCAAAATCTGGGCTACGTTCATGGGGAGAATCCCCTATCAGTTGAAGTCCGTGTCGGACTCAGGCTGTTCATGGTGAAATAGTGTTCCTTGGCTTGGTTGTAGACATCCTCCAACCACCCGGCGCGTTTCCTGTGCGCCCGATACGCTTCCCGGTCCTCCATCTGCTCCGCGACTCGGGTGGCCCCCCCGCGCCGCCACATATCCCCCATCCAGAGGGTGAAGAAGACTCGATCATCGAGTTGGTTGTGCTCGCAGAAGAGGACCGGCACATACCCCTCGCGGGCCGAGACGAAATCTTCGTAGAGGGATTCGTGGTAGGTGGAGGGGTTCACCCACTGAGCGCGGGTGATCTTCCGTTCGACGCGCCACCGGGTTTCGTGATCCGACCACCGAACGCGGAGGGCGGAGTCAAACTCCTTCAGGCGCTCGCAGAAGGATTTCGGGGGGGTGTATAGTGGAATGGCTACGTTTCCTTCGCCTATGTGGGTAGGCATTAAACGAGTTTAAAGCATCGGCAGCTTGGCGCTTCTTGGTATCCCCAAGTTTGAACCACAAAAGCGCAATTACAGCCTGTATCTGTTCAAAGTTACACACCTCATATTTGTACAGAGGCTTTGCCCTGGCGCACCATTTTGTGCGGTCATGCGGACCATTAACTTTACCAAGGCTTCCAACCGCTCCCCAAAATCGGCGAACGTCGTGCTCGGTGGTCATTTGTAATGATAACTTCAGTCGTACAGTCTTTGATCCATTCCGGCCTAGGCCCATAGTTCCTTCGCCGGTGTATAATCCAGCCGCCCAACTAAGTTCCTCACGATTGAGGTAGAGTGGCACGGGGCCTCCCTACTCCCCACCGTTGGGGACTTTGTATCCGTAGAGATCAACGGAGAACTGTTGGTTAGAGCCCTGGTACAGTTCCCACTTGTACCAGAACGTCTGATTCTGGTTCGGCATCCGCACGTCGTTCGGCTCCGAAAGCTGTCCCACTCCTGGAGTAAGCCCATTGAAGCAGTTGAAGGCGCTTCGATGAGTCTTTCCAGGTAAGTACCCCATGAACAGGGTATAGCAGAACACGCCAGGATACGGTCCAGAGGACGCCGTTGTGATATTGAACGAGCGCAGTGCTTCCCACTCCAGCGCCTCGGGTGGTACGAACGAACTGATGTCAACGGAGGTCTCGGTTGTGGCACTCCCATTGGATAGAATGTTCAGGAATTCCTCCGGGCGCATCCACGACCCGAACATTCGCCAAGAGGTGAAGTTGCCGCTGGCAAGCTGAAACGTCCCCAAGTAGGCCCAGTGTGTGTCCCCACCTTGGAGTGCCGGGCCGGTTGGGGGTGGTGATACGCTGGCGAGACAGGCTGGAGCGGAAGACGAGGAACGGGTCGCGTAGACCCGAACCCACCCGTCTGGTAACGCACTGGCCTGATCGCGTCCATTGCGGCCTTGAGCACTCACGTTACACGTCACCGCAGACAGCGGACTTGACGTGAGTGTGCTCCCATCTGACGGGTTGTAGAACGCGGCGAGATCAGCACTCACGGTATACTGGTTTGACACTGTTGGAAACCCGCGCAGGCCACGAACCGAGTAGCCGCCTGCCTGCGCCTCGTGCGGAATCGTGAGACTCAGCACGCACCAGACCATGCCCGCCACGACAAGAGCCGCTCGCTTGCCTCTCATCATCTATTGTTCCTCCTGCTGCTTCATTAGGCAGCGAAATCAATTAACAGATATTGCACAGTGACCGCGAGCGTGGTCCCCTCCCGCGTAGCCGTAATAGTCGTGCTGTTGGTCAATGCAATCCGCGCATAGGTATTTACCTCCACTGACGAGCCAGTGGATGCTCCAAGGTTTAACAAGAGATAGCGTGAGGTGTTCACAGCAGTTACAGTTGCGGTTTGTGTTGTGTTGGTGGCAGTGATGCCGATAGCGCCGGTTTGAATCGAGTTGATTGCACCGAGTCGCCCAGAGACCGCTGCGTCGAGGTTGCTTAGGAGGGCTGCTCGGGCTGCGGTCAGTTCTCCGGCTCCCCCAGCGGCCAGTAACGCGAGTCGCGGAAGCAGCGCCGCTCCTGCCGTTGTCAACTCACCAGCCCCACCTGCGGCGAGCATAGCGAGGCGAGGAATCAGTGCGGCTCCTGCAATGGTGAGTTCTCCAGCGCCCCCTGCTTGTAGGAGCGCGAGTCGGTCCACTAATGATGCACGAGCGTCAGTCCACGTTGCGGAGCTAAGTCCACTTGAGATTGGCATTAGATACTCGTCACTTCAACATATCCACCATTCCCCGCGTTGGCCGTACCGAAGTAAGCAACCACGGCGTCGGCCTCGGGCTGGCGGTAGGTGGATTGTTCACTGTAATAGGTTCCGTTATCCGCGACGGCTTCAACTGGGATGAGTGTCCCAACCTCGATGGCAGTCACGAGCGCGGCAGTGGTGTCAGGGGCTGTCGTGGATTGCACGTTGATTGCGTACATGCCAGCGGGGACTCCATTGAGGCTTACGACCTTCCCCCAGTTCACGGGAGGTCGCCACACGAAGACGTTCTCCCCAGCGGCCCAGACGGTATTCGTGGAGGTGAAGTTATCGGTGTACGCGGAGTTAGTTGCCAGCGTGGTCCAGCCCGTTCCGGCCCAGTTGGAGTACCGCACGGCACGGTCGGTCGCGCCCGCTCCATCCACTCCGGCGGTTCCCACGTTGATCGACACCCACCCAAACGGGACGCGACTGGCGATCACGAAGCCATCGTTAGCTGTGGCTGCCGTCTCCAGCGCGAAGTCGTTTGCCCCGACATCCTGGGCGTCGGTCGTATCATCAATGTAGGCGGTCGTTTCGCTATTGTCCCACTGACCCGCTTGCCAGAATCGGATGTGCAGGCGGAACCCTACCCCCACAAAGGCCACCCCACCCGAGCGGTTATGCAACTCGAACCGTCGAATGGCGCACCCCTCTCGACTGACGAAGCGACTCGCCCCCCCGCTGCTGTCCTGCACGCTATGTGTGAACGAGGGCGGGTTCCAGATCAGCCCCTCATCCGTGGCGGACTGCTGCACCGTTCCCCGGAGGATAACTGCTTGACTGAAGTTAATCGTGTTCCATGACACTTTCGCTATCCTCCTTACAAGACCAGCGTGAGGGTCTGGAGATCGTCGATAATGCTGTTCGCAAGCTGCTTCACGTCTGTGAGGTCCACAAGGAGCGCGTCGGTTTGCGCTGCGAGACTGGCAAGGGCGTCTGCCGTGTCCATGTTCTGTACGAGGATGCTGAACTGACCCTTCCCTGCGGTGAACTCTGTGCCACTAGCCGCGATCTCGATGGAGAAGGTAGCCGAGGAGGACCCCGTGTTCGCGCCTGAGACAGCGGTCCCGGCGGTGACAGTTCCGACCGCCGCGTTCGCAATGGGAATTGTACACGTCGACACAACGGTCCCCACGTCGGTCGAGCCGATCTCCATGTTCGCCACGCGACTACCCCCCGCCCCAGCCAGCAGCACATCCGTGATGAACGCCCAGGAGAGAATCTTGAACTTGTACCCGAGCGTCAGGTTCGTGACGGGCTCCACGGCGTCCGTGCCCCCGATGAAGGTATGGGCGAACGAGAGGCGGTGCAACCCAACTCCTGCGGCAAGGGTTGTGGAGGCTGACCCCGTGGTGCTATCGGTGAGATCAGCGGCGGTGAGGTCTGCGTGGGTCTTGTTGGCGGTGGAGTAGGTCTGGGTGTAGGCTGACCCCTGGGTTCCTGGGGTGAGGATTCCTGCGGGGGTCATCGTGAGGATAATGGTCGCCCCTCGGCGGAAGACGATGTTTGATCCAGAGGGCTCGATGATGATGCCGTTGGGGAGGAGTAACCCCCCAACACCGAGCGCCCCTTGAATGATATCCATTTAGGCTCTCCAGTCGATTAGATCGTAGTTGGTACGGTACGCATCGAGAGCTTCGCGGGACCCTTCCCCAACGACGGAGAAGGTCGCACGTTCATACTTCATATGCGTGTCAGACGCGGAGCGATCGAACTGGCGGTGTTGTTCTGCCATCACTGCATCCTGGACTGCACGTTGAGCAGCCAGTTGAGGGGAGGGGCCGGGTGCCCCGCGTTCTTTTGCACGAGACACCCGGCCATAGGTTGAGTCAGCGATGTGTTGAAGGCTCACAACTAGCCAGTGTAGGCAGTGCCCTGACCACCGGCACCGCCCTTGATGACAGAAATCCAGCAGTCGCTCAGGTCAACTTCTCCTGCGTCTCCCGCCGTGGTGATGAGGGTCGAGGCCGTCGCGTACCCGATCGAGCCACGGAAATCGAACACGGACAGCACGGTCGTCGAGGCAGTCTGGGCTGCGAGCGTCACGAGGGCTGTGACGGCCCCGGCACCGGCCCCAACAGACACCTGCCCGCGCCCCCCAATGAGGGAAACGGAGTCTGCGGTTGCGCCCGTGACATCGAGCAGCGAGGCCGCGTAGGTGCCACCCGTGCTATAGTGGGAGTGAAAGAAGTTGCTCAGGACCAGGTTCGAGGGCACGTCCACTTCAAAGACTGGACCCTGTGGAGCGATGGAGAACCACGAGAAGTTGTCGAACAGACATTGGGTGGTTAGTCCTGCGCTCACGAGGAACTGTGTGGCCGCGCTGGTGGCGACACTCACGGTGTCAAAGATGAAGTCATGGAAGTGCAGGCCATTCTGGACGACTGACAGGTTCCAGATATCCTCGGCGGTCAAGGGGACAAAGTTGAGGTAGGCCACCTCCATATTGTCCATCGTGGTCGTCGCGCCATCCGCGAACACGTCGGCTACGGTTGCGGTAATCGTGGTGTTCCGAACCGCTGGCGAGCACCCGTACTTGGGAGACTTGTACGCGGTCCCCAGCCAACGAGCCGCTGGAACATTCACGGCAATCGCCGTCCCGAGGCTGTAATTCCCCGGTGTCCAGAACAGGGTATCGCCACGGTAGTCTACCATCGCGTCAACCGCTGCTTGCACCGCAGCGGAGTCTGATGCATACTGATTTCCCACGCCGGTTCCTGAACCCGCTCCGGCTCCGTAGAACACCCGACCTGGATTCTTCTCAGCCCACAAATCGAGCGGCCCTGTGTGGTCGGATTGCGTCCATCCCTGGGCCGCCGTGCGGTAGTTGGTATCTACCAGGTAGAAGGTCTGTCCGATGTCGGGATACCCCAGACCGGCGGACCCAACACTCTTATACAAACTTGGCATGTGATACTCCTTGTCGCCGTTGGGTTAGGTCGCTACCACCTATGTTGTGTAAAGTGAGGCTAGGATTCGTGACATGCAGCGTGGGGCAGCTTGCACCGTCATTTACCGAAGCTCTTTTCGCCGAACCCAGTTCCGTAGCCCCTCAGAACGTTTCGCCTCACAGGGTTATCCGCAGTCACCTACGGGGTATGGATAGCGGCAGGTGGGGCAGGGATGCTTGCACCCCTGGACTCCCACCACGCCGCATCCACAGTTGATGCAGGTTAATACTTCGAGGGTTTGGGAAGTTTGATGGGTTTCTTCTTTGCCATCAATTAACCTCAAGTACGAAAGACTACCCAGCCCCGGATGTCATCCGCAGCGGGGTTCGTTCCATCCTGACCGTCAGCGGAGACCGTCAGACCCGTTGCACAGATGAGACCCCCAGGCCAGATCGCCGCAT
>ERZ1292642.333-Hain-H14-01um-R1-333-length-30135-cov-65_pt1 | contig 30135 bp, 61 predicted proteins | sample MGYA00564403_ERZ1292642 | MGnify/ENA primary metagenome ERZ1292642 (study PRJEB36523, sample SAMEA6512643) | groundwater metagenome | collected 2019-01-09 | study: AquaDiva: Metagenomics assemblies of 32 groundwater samples
GCTTTGTAAATTCTTTTAATGTAGGCAAGAAAGGCGAAGCAGCGGGAAAACTCGCCGGTTCATCAACCCAAAATAAATCATTAGACCTTGAAACGGGTAATGCCATACAAGGTCATATAGGGTTGTTGGGTTACGTGGAGGAACGTCTCAGTGATCTTTCCGGGGTTACGAAACAGCGCAAAGGATCAATATCTGAACGAGAAGCCGTAGGTAATGTAGAAAGAACTATCGTACAATCCTCTAATATGACTGAAAAGTGGTTTCAGATACATAACTCCACAAAGCAAAGAGTATATGAGACCTTGATAGAGGTAGCTAAAAAAGCATGGTCTGGCAAAAGTAAGAAGTTTCAATATGTTACAGATGACATGGCTACGGTTTTCTTTGAACTTGATGGTAACGAGTTCGTCAATAGTGAATTCAATGTGTTTGTAACTGATGCCTCGAAGGATCAGATGGCTTTACAGTCCCTAAAACAACTTATGCAGGTAGCCCTTCAAAATGACAAGGTGGAGTTTTCCGATGTAATAGCTCCGTATCTTAATGATTCTATCGCTGATATAAGGAACAAACTCAAAAAGTCCGAACAGGAGAGGTCAGCAGCTTTATCAGAAGGCGCAAAAAGAACCGAGCAGTTGGAATTAGAGAAGATTCAGGCAGAACGTGAATTTAAGACTGATGAATTGGATAGAATTGATGCCAACAAGGAGTTAGATCGGAAGAGCAAAGAAAAAATTGCTTTTGCGCAAATAGAAAGCGGACTGATAGAAAGCGACAGGGAAAGTCTTGCCGACACAACCAAAACTACAACACAAAAAAATGAAAAAAACAATATTAAAAAAAAGTGATTTGACCATGCTTTTATTCGGCGCATACTTATTTTTAGCATTTTGGTTTTGCGGATGTACTCCGGCTCCACTTGTGAATGATACCGCTCAATTTGAGGCGATTACAAAGGCAATTCAGGACGAAAGAATAAAAGCGGATAGTATTGAGAAAGCGCACAACGATTCCATGTTTCCCGCAATTTTAAAACCTGATTCTCTATGAGACACGAACTACTTTTGGTAAGAGATAGATACTCAGCGCAAACTACACTGGGAAAACTCTCTATTGAGGGTAAATATTTTTGTGAAACGTTAGAGGACACAGTAAGACCTGCCAATGTTAAGGTACAAGATCACACAGCTATACCTTCGGGCAGATACCAGGTTACGGTAAATCACTCTACAAGATTCCAAAGAGATATGCCATTGATCTACAACCAAATTGGCTTAACACTGGTTAGCGGTGGCATAAGATTTGCCGGTATAAGAATGCACGGCGGCAATACGCACCTGAATACATCCGGTTGTCCCCTGGTTGCTTTTACAAGAGTTAATGAGACGTCCATACAAGGATCAGCCGAGAAGGCGCTAACCGAGAAACTTGTGGAATTGCTAAAAACAGGTGATTGCTTTATTACTATAATTAATTTGTCTCAAATTTAATTACTATCTTTGCCAATTATTAACCTTTAAATTCTAAAAAATGGAACGCAAGAAATTCATAAAAAGCAAAAGATTTTGGGGAATGGTGATCGCAGTTGTTGGTAAGATACTGCCAACCATTTTTCCAGAGGTCGCCCCCTTTGTTCAATATCTGCCTGAAATCGGAGCAGGTATATTTGGTGTTGGCTGCATGGATGCAAAGGCGCCTTTAAAATTTTAGGGGGTACCATCCTTCATAAAATTATTTTTGCTCAAAATGTTTTTTGTAAACAAAAATATATTATCTTTGTGCCAGTTAGCTGATGACTGACTACAATCACCTTAAACCCTCTTGAATTGTTTAATATAAAAACTTTTTAGGGGGGTTTTTGTTTATATCATTCTTTTTTATATCTTTGTGCCGATTGCAGCTCAAAACTACTCTGCAAGGGGAATATATAACTAAGCTCCGCCCAAAAGTAGTCAGTCATCAAACCCGAAAGGAATATATGAGAGTACTATATCCATTGAAATCCCAGGACAACTCTGGAAACCCGAACTGTCAGCATATTGATTGAGGGATGATTTCGTTGCGCAAACAGGGCGCATCAACTAAGGTTTTTGGCTCAAATTTGACTTGTGAGTTATTGAAAAAAAGTCAAATTTAACTTGCTCTATCTTTTTCAAAGGACTTTTCATCCTTTATTTAAGAGAGGATAGGAAAGAGTTGCTATGGCAATAATTGAAAAAATTATTTTTTTGTTGTTTGTAAATTTATTTTGTTTACTTTTGCGGAATGACAATAGGACAACAAATACGGCTCCGCCGCCTTGAATTAAACTTGACACAGAAGCAATTAGGCGAGGCATTGGGCATACATCGCCAACTGATCTCACAGATTGAACGTGGAGCGTCCAGCGCATCCACAAAGCGCCTGGGCGAGTTCGCAGCTTTCCTGGACTTTGTTATTCATGTTTCATTGCCCGCAGGAGTGAGTGAAGCTAAATAGTTGAAAATGGACGGATTGCAACCAAAATCACCAAAATCTTACATCAATCTTACATCACCGTATCTGGTAGATGGTCATTTCCCCGCATTTTTTAGTAAAATTTACTAAAAATAATTACGATTTTCCTTGCATGGTAAATCTTTTTGCTTTACTTTTGTTTCGTTCAAATCATTAAACCATGCAAAAATTCAAATTAAATATAGCCCCAGGCCGAGTTGCCAGAACCTTTTGCATGGTTTGCGATGTTCAGCAGCCGGCGGCGGGGCTTTTTTATTTAACTTAATAAAGTCCTGGAAACAGGCGCAAATAAAATGAAAAATTCAGAAATCTTAAAAAGGTTAAATTTAATTGGACTTTACCCAAAAAAAGTACGCAAAATTTGGGAGTGTAAAGCTGGAAACGGCAAATTATATCGGAACACTAACCTTGCTGGACTTTTTGGACTACCGAGCAAAACAGCAAAAGAATTATTTTTTTTAACTAAATAAAGACTGGAAACAGGCGCAAATAAAATGGAAACCATGCAAAAAAACACAATCATCACAAACACAATCATCACACAAGCAATCGCTTTAGGATTTGACTTTGAACAATTTACTGCTGAAACAGAATTAGAAGAAGTGGCGCAAGCAATGATTGACTTTTTTAATGAAAATTCTGAAAAATTAGAACAAATAGAGGATGAATGTGAGGTAACTGGTAGTGGAAGCAAGCAACACGTTAGTTACGGCGATTTTAAGAGTGATGGCGAAATCGTAGATTTTTCTGATAACTGGAACGAACCACCAGATACAAAAGTGTTTCATTCTAATTTTGCAATGGAGCAAGATGGGGTTATGAAAACTATGAATTTATACTATTTGGTTGGCGAAACAGATTACAACGCACCAGATGGCTACTATTACAGCTCCAGCAAAAAAGGGCACGTTAAATTTGAAGAAAATGCGTGATTTGCTTTCAAGCGGGGGGCAGTCCCCCGCAGTAATGCGACCAGAGAGCCGGTGGCAAGTCCGGGAAAACGCAGAGCCATAAAATAGAGCATATTTAAACCAACAAATTATATTATGAAAAAGACAAAACAATTATCCGAAATCACACTCTGGAAAGGCAACAAACTTTCAGGTGAGTTTAAAATATCCATTGCGGACTTTAAAGAAAAATTCTTTGCATGGTTGAACACCAAAGACAAAGCATGGTGCAACTACTACGGTTCAAGAGTTGCCGTATGTGAATTTATCGGCAAGGAATTAAACTCGGTTGCTGAATGTGATGCAAAAACAGGAGTTGATGTTTACTCTGACCTTGCAGAAGTGGTTAAAGATGAATTTTGGAAACTTGTAGAAACAGAATTAGTATGAATATAATTTTCAAATGGGCGCAAATAAAATGATATATTCAAAATATACGCTAATAGAAGCATTTATGGAAGGTGATTGGATTGATTATGTATTAGAATGTACTAAGTGTATCATAATATTTGTAACATTAGCAACATTAGTATTTACATTATGGTTGTTCGGATGTCTTATTTGTCTATATTTAAATTAAAAACATGAAACCAAAACTAATAATTACCCAAATCAAAGAATTGGAGAATTATATAACACTTCCGCATAAAATAGGGACTATAAACATACCCGGAAAAATATCTTTTGATTACGAAATAAGTGTGGAGGGGAGTGGGAATTTCAGTGCTTATGTAGAAGATAAGAAGTTTGACAGTCAAAAATTAGCAATGGATATTTTAATGGGGAGAATAGAAATAAAAGGAAAGGGATTATGAAAAAGAAATATTTGATCACAATTAAATACACAAAAAACAAAATAAAGATCATGGAGTTTGTTTGCGGCGACAACAATGATAAGGTTACGCCAGCTATTGAGGGTGCTAAATTATTTGACATGGAAGAAGCAGATAGAATTGTAGATAAATTAGCTGAAGCGGAAAGAAAGAATCCCCTTTGCGATGGTCCCGTTAGTTTTTCATGGACGGAATTTCACGAACCCAGATGCCAGATGGAAAACATGAGAAAAATTAAACTATCAGAAGCTCTGCCGGTAATGCTAAAGATAGCAGCCGATCTTAATATGTCTTTAAAAAAGGCAGGGGATTTTAAAATTTGCGCTGCTAAGGCGAAAAAATATTTGAACGAGAAAAACCAAAATTATGCTACCTAACGGAAACTACAAAACTAAAAACGGCTCAACAGTTGTAATACACGGCAGGCACGGCGGAAAGGTAAGCGTTGAATTTGATTGGCTTGAAGAAGATAACGCCTGTTGTGATTGCCAAGTCAATCCTTATCCAGAAGATGGATATTTAACATGGAGTTGTGATGTTTGCGGTGGGGGTAGTGCTGAATTATTTTTGGCAAAACTTTAATTTACAACTAAAACTTAAAACATGAAAATCTACTTAAAAGAAAATAATGAATGGAAGTTCTTTGACATAGACAATACATCAAAGGAACTTACTGAAAGGAATATTAATATTGCCGAAGGAGTAAGGATTGCCGAAGGAGTAACGATTGCCGAATGGGTAACGATTGCCAAAGGAGTAACGATTGCCGAAGGAGTAACGATTGCCGAATGGGTAACGATTGAAAAGAACTCACCATTTATTATTTTACCAAACGCTTATAAATATATAGCTGTAGGATATACTGATAAAAATACAAAGAAAAACTACATACAATTAGGATGTTATGTTATGACTATTGAAGAATGGCTTAATAACTTTTGGAATAACCCACATGAATTTAAAGAAGGAAGTCCAGGAGGTATTTTAAGGTGGAACGCCTTTAGCGATATAAAAAACTATTTAGAAAAACAATGACAATGAAACCAGAAAAATACCGAGAAACCGAAGGACTTCTGGAGCAACTAAAGGACTTACTTTTTGAAATGCAACTTTGCGAAGGCAGCATAAAAACAACCAGAGAACTAAACAGTCATTTCCCAGGGATTTGTGATGTTCACTTTATAAAAAATATACGGCAATATGAGAGCGAGATTGAACACCTAAAAAACGAATACAATTTATTGTTGGGCAAATTAGAGCCGTTCAGGGATGAGGACGAACAGGCAGAAACAATTTAACCGCACTGGACGGAATCCAGGATTTAAAAACAAATTAAAAACAATGACAACAAAACCAAAAGAGGAAATAAAAAAAACCTCAATAATAATTCGCTACGAATTTTCGGAAATAGAACTGGGCGAAAAGGCGCAATCGCTTGCCCGCAACTGTTCCGAAAAACAGCAAATAGAGGATGACAAGAAGCAAATTACAAGCGAGTATAAATTTAAACTTGACAGTAAATCTGCCGAGATAAATCTTCTTTCCACTAAAATCACTAACAAATACGAGATGCGTAGAGTGGATGCTTTAGTGCAAAAAGATTACGAAAAAAGCATGAAAATTTATTTTGATGTGATTACCAAAAAAGAAATCCACAGAGAGAAATTCACAGCAGATGATTATCAACTTGAATTAGATAATTAACAATTGAAAACCAAACATGAAACCAACAAAAAGATTACTAAAAGACCTGCAAAAGGCGTTTTCCACATTCTTTAAATCCAAAAAAAGAAGCTACACGCATAAGTGCGATGTATGCGGGAAAAAATACAAGGGTGCGGCTAATTGCCGTAAGCATCTAAGAAATGTTCACCCAACCGCGGACCCAGCATCAATAACCAATTTATGAAAAAAGTGTTAACAAAAAAAAGTATTGAAATTATTAAATTTTGGAATAAAACGGATGACATCAGGGGCGACCTATCCGGCATCAGGGGCGATATAGATACGGCTGAAATAACAGAGGTTGAACGCATAAATGGGGTTAATGTTGCGGAATTAATTATGAGTAATTTATGAAAAACCCAAAAACCAAATACCAGATAACTGCCGGCAGCCTGGATGACCTCAAAGAGTTGATAACGGATATTGAACTCAAGGAGCAGCATATCAAAAATGCAAAGAAGGCATTAGATTCTCCTTATTCTAATTGGGGTTTAAGTGATCATTATAATAAATTAATAGCAAAGTACCAGAATGAGTTAAAGCGCCTTAACAACAAATTTAATAACTTGCGGCTGAAATTCCTGCCGATTTTGGAGCAGTGGTAAATTAACAATTTAAACTAAAGCTAAATGGAAACAACAAAATATTTAAAAATTCAAAATAAAGGCGAGTTAGATATTCGTCTTATAGCACTGATGGGGGGAACGACCAAAACTAATGATAAATACAAAATTGGTCAATTTGGCACCGGCTTAAAATATACCCTTGCGTATCTTTTTAGAAACAAAATTGACTTCAAAATATTTATCGGAAACCAGGAGATAAAAATACATACCGAAAAAGAGATGATTGCTGGGCAATGTTTTGAGATTATATGTATTAATGGGCAGCGAACATCAATTACTTCTCTGATGGGGAGCGACTGGACGGCATGGATGATAATACGTGAAGTTTATACCAATGCCTTGGATGAGGGGGAGGCAAATTACGAAATAACCGATAAAATTATTGGCAAAATTGATACAACGACATTTTATTTTGAAATGAAACCGGAAATCATGGAAGTTTATAATAATTGGCATCATTATTTCATTATTGGTTGTGAGCCATATTATCAAGATGAAAATGTAAAAATATTTCCACAAAAAGGCAAACTGACCATTTATAAACAAGGTATCTTAATTCACCAGGAAGAAATGGATAGTTTGTTTAATTATGATTTTCTAAATTGTCCCCTTAACGAACTCCGGGAATATAAGGGTTTTTTAGAATATGATATTTATAAAACTATTTGCAATATCAATGACCCTAAAGTAATTCAATACTTTATAGAAAATGTAACTGATAAATTATGGGAAGGCAATAGGATAGATTATGATTATACATGGTCGGAAAGTTTTAATGAGACCTGGCGAGAATTGTTGAAAAATACAAAAATCATTCATCAAAAAGCTAAAGATAATCTTTTGGCAAGAGGTGTCAAGATAGACGAGGCAGCCAATATTACTGTTCCTGAAAAAGTATATAAAGGACTTACGAAACATTTTGAAGGAATCGGGGCGTTAAGAGTTTCAAAAGAAATAAATGATTTTTATGAGATATACAACGATGTATTGCATGACCGAATAAAACAGGCACAAAAACTTTTAGAAGAAGCCGGATATTACATTGAGCCGGAACTGACTTATGTTTACGGCATATTTGGTGATAAAACCATTTTAGCCAAAATATACACCGATGAAAAGAAAATCTATTTATCAGAAAAACATCTTGATAGAGATTTGTTTAGTATCTGCTGCACGCTTGTAGAAGAAAACGAACATTATAAAACAGGGCTCTCTGATGAGACCAGGGAATTTCAGCAACATTTCATCAACTTATATACAAATCAAATAATTGAAAAACAAAAAGTAGATTTATTTTAACAATTTCAAAAACAAACAAAATCATGAAACCAGAAAATGCAGTTCAAATAGGGACATTAAGTTCTGAACAATTAAAACAACTTGAATTAGCCAATGTTATTCCAAAGGGAACACCGGAGGCGCAAGTGCAAATTTTCGCTCAAATCTGCAAAGAGAAAAGTTTGTCGCCTTTTCAAAAGCAAATATATTTATTGCCTTTCAAAAAGAAAGCGCAGGATGGCACTTATGAAACACATTATGCCTGCATAATCGGCATTGACGGTTACAGAACTATTGCAGAGCGTACAGGTTGCTATGCCGGTAATGACGACTACTGTTTTGACAATGGGATGTCCGAGTTTGAAATACGGGCAAGTGGTAAAAAAAATCCTATCACAGCCACAGCTACAGTTTATAAATTAGTTACAGGACAGCGGGTAGCATTTTCTGCATCCGTGAGTTGGGAAAGTTATTATCCTGGGGGAGCAAAGGCATATAATTGGGATAAGATGCCTTTCCTGATGCTCGGTAAAACCGCAGAGGCATTGGCGCTTCGCAAAGCATTCCCAGAGGCATTATCTGGTTTACATTCAGAAGAAGAAAAAGGCGGGTTTGAAGAAACCAAAGACCCGCAAAAAATAGCGGATGAAGAAAAATCCGAACAGGCATTTGTTACGGCTTGCTTACTCATTGACGATTTTACGGATGCAAAAGAATTACGGGGAAAATATCTGGGTATTTTGGCTGATTGCGTGGAAGCCGGATTGCTTAAAAAGGACGAAAAGAAATTAGTAGATTATATCAATGCAAAAAATCATAATTTAATAGCTGATGCAAAAAAAGCCGGAATATCACCAAAGTAGAATCAAAAATTATTTTCGTTGTCCCAAAATGTTTGACTTATCCATGAAGATAGAGCCAGAGATAGGCGCATCCACGCAGAACGTAATGCGTGAGGGACAACTATTTGAAGGATATGTTTTGGGATTTAAAGACGACAAAAACGAAGCTGAATTGATTGGTAGAAAAAAGCCAGAAACCATTGCCTCGTTACGATTACAAGCCAAGCAGATCGTTCCTATTTTCAAAAACGGAATGACGTATCAAAAATTGAGATATGAAACACCTGAATATATTCTTGCTGGGGAAGCAGACCATATCGGGATATTGGATTGGGATTACATTTTCAAATACACAGGCGAAAACATTCCTGTTTTGGGAAAAACAATTAATGACCTAAAAAAGACTGGCTCCATAAAATACGTCTGGAGCGACTATGCCAAAAAATCCGATTACATCCAGGCAATAATGTACGTCTATATCCACTTCAAGAACACCGGAGAACTTCTGCCCTTTGTTTACGTTATCGTTGAGGACACCTACGATAAACCAATAATTAAATTTCGCAAAATCTTTATCCAGGAAACGGATTTTGAATGGCTTGAAAATATTATCAACGTCATTCATAATGACTTATTCTATGGTGCAACACCTGGCTTTGAAAGTTGCGAAGGCGGCAAGATGGGCAGTCGCTGTTGGTGGTTGCAGTGGTGCGGGTCCGGTAGGAATTACATAGGTGAAACGGAAATCGTGTCGTTTTTGGACTTAATGGATGACAAAATTTAATTACAAACCGGCAAATAAGATATATTCAGATTTTATAATTCTAAACAACTAAACATGAAAGCAAAAGATTTAATCAAAGAACTTAAAAAGCTAAATCCCGACAAAGAAGTTATGATACAACAGGGAGGCGAACAGGATTACATGACTGTAATGGGAATAAAAGAAATACAAGTATTTGATGAAGATGCGCAAGATAAAACAGGAATACTCAACATAATAGGAGTACAATTTGTATAGCTCTTGTTAAATGACACCATAGGACATGAACTTAGCTGATAATAAAACTTAAACAAAATGGAAACAGGATTAGAGTTTTTGAAACACTACCACAACAATTTACCCAACGATTGGCTCTTTGAAAAACGAAAAGTTGTGGCAAAATTGCTTGAAGAATACGCAGCGCAAAAGGAGCAGCGATGGAAACCTTGCGGGGAAGGTGTCAATATTTGCAACTGCAAACAAGCAAGTGAATGTGGATATATAGAAATTTATGCGGGAATAGGAAGTAGAATTTATCAACTATAAATAAAATTACAATGGAAGCAGAAAATTTGAATGAACCGAAAAGCCCCGCATTGCAACAAGGTGCTGTTATAAGCAGTGCCTCTAAAATGCCCTGCGGAAGTAACCATAGCTGCTACCACTGTAACGGATATTACTTTGGATGCACATGGCTAAGTAGACTAACAGAAGATGAATATGAAAAACATGAGCAACTTGTTAATGCAACAAAATAGCATTGCTTATAATGATTGCTTTATGCTGTTGGCGATTAGAAAGACAAAAGTTTGATTAACCAAAAATGTTAAATATGAAAATAGAAATTTTGATTACCCCAGAAACCGCCAATAGCATTAAAGCAAATGTTAGCGGAGAGTTTAAACCCGCCTACGAATATGTCATTAAAAACATTAAGCAGGGGGAAGGAGATTTTAGGAGCAAAATACTTTATGCAACAGTTGATAGAATTGGGGACGGATTAGTTTGTTCGGCAACGGTGAACTTTATATTGCGAATGTATTATGGGCGAAGGGATAAAGTTGAGAATTACGAGGAAGTGTTGGGAATGTTTTTAGATTTTTACGATAAGCTCATTAGGCGGGTTTAAATTTCCGCTAACATCGGCTTACCGCAACTCAAATCAGGCAAAAAGATTGTTGAAAACTTTTCTTGAACATTTGTAGATTGAATTGAATAATGTGTAATATTGTGGCGTAAAACCCAAAACGGAAATGTTAAAATCAACAAAAAATATACCCGTAAAAGCCAGCTTAATAGAAATGTTAAGCAGGAGTTCCTTATCCGTTACTCCCTACATGATTGCTGACTGCGGGTTACTTTATTTATGAATACAGGACAAATTATTAAAAGCAAAACCACAGAAAAATTTACGGTCATTCCCAATCTCTTATTAAGAGATAATACCATGTCTTTGAAAGCCAAAGGATTACTTGCGTTGCTTTTATCGCTGCCGGTGGATTGGGTTATTTACAAAACCCAAGTTCATCAATTCAGTTCAGATGGCAGAACATCTGCTTGCTCTGCTTTTGACGAATTAATTAAATCCGGTTATATTGTATCCGTAGAAATTAGGGATAAAGCAGGTAAATTTATGGGCTTCAATTATGTTGTTTACGATACATCTATAACGCCTGCTGAAAATCAACAAAAACAAAAATCAATTATATCTGGTAGTGAAATACCCCCATGTTTAAAACCCGAAATCGGAAAACCCGAAATCGGAAAACCCGATACTAACAAAGAAAGATACCATACAAATAAAGATTATACAAAGAAAGATATACCCGCCTTGTCTGAATTTTTAGAACACGCTAAAGCTGCATGCACGAAAGCCAAACTAAACTACAACGAGTTACAGTTCTCAATAGAAAGCAAGTATGAAACCTGGGTGGCAGATGGTTGGAAAGATGGCAACGGAAAACTCATTAGAATTTGGAAAACGAAATTTAACAACACGTTACCTCACTTAAAAGCAATCCAATCCCAACCGGGTAGGTCGGGGCAGCAAGTAGAGAGGGGTAACTTTTTGGAAAGTTAAGATGAGAAATAAAGAATTTACGATAAGCGAACATGGCAAACTTCCTCCACAGGCAACAGCCCTGGAAGAGCAAGTAATTGCCACTATGATACTTGAACCAGGGCATATAAGCGAGATAATCCGCCTCTTGCCCCCCGATGCGTTTTATAGAGAAGTCAATAAAATAATTTTCCAAAAACTTATTGAAATGAATTTAGCCGGCAAGGGTATTTCAATAGAAACTCTGGCAAATTGTTTGGGCAATGATTTGGATTTTATTGGCGGACATTATTATTTGGCACAAGTAACCGAAAATTACACTTATATCTCGGATGCAAAAACACCGTGTTTAATCATCCTGGAAAAATATATCTTACGGAAAATCATTGAAGTTTCGGCACGAATGACCGATGAATGTTATGAAGGCACTGACCCCTTTGATGCCATAAGTTCCGTTGAACAATTTTTGCAAAGTATCTATGAATTAATGGATAACAATAAGCAACTGACATTTGCCGATGAAGTTTCTGCCACCTTCAATAAAATAGTGGCGCTTAAAGAAAACAAACAATCCATAATAGGGCTGCCCAGCGGCTTAAATATAGTTGACAAGATCACGGGTGGCAGATGTGAGGGGGAGCTTACTATTATAGCAGCCCGCCCTTCAATGGGCAAAACTACCCGGGTTATTCAGGAGGTTATAAACTTAGCCGAAAACAATATTCCGGTAGGATTCATCAGTTTGGAAATGAACGCTTTTAGCATCATTATTAAAATGTTTGCAAATCAAATTACTGTTAATTCAAACGACCTACGCACAGGTCATATAAGCGATTCTGACCTTTTACTTTTGCGGGACATAGTAACCAAATTAAAAAATTCAGGCATCTGCTTTAAAGACATTGCGAGAATAAATATTAATGAGGTTACAAATATTGCCCAGCTCTGGCATAAAAAACACGGCATAAAAGCCCTGTACATTGACTTTTTGCAGCTTATTCATGGCGTTAAGAAAGGAGTAAACAGAGATCAGGAGATTGGCGAAATTTCAAGCGGACTTAAAGCCATCGCTAAAGAGCTGAAAATTCCGGTCATTGCCCTTTCGCAATTAAGTAGAGTTGTAGAAACAAGAAGCAGAAACAAGCGCCCTCAATTATCTGATTTACGTGAATCGGGCAACATAGAACAAGATGCCGATGTAGTGTCCTTCCTTTACAGACCGGAATATTACGGAATAATGCAGGATGAAAACGGCAATGACTTAACTAATATCATGGAGGAAATAATCGCCAAGAACCGCAACGGCTCCACCGGCAGGGCGTTACTGTGGTATGATCGGGCAATCAGTAGGATATATCCTTACGATAAAATAATTAACGAGGCGCCGGTACCTGTAAGTTATAATATTAAAAGTAGTTTTTACGAAAAAGACGATGATTTACCCTTCTGAACTATGACCGAATACACAGAAAAAGTACACAAGTGGCTCCAGGACTGCAAGCCAGGAACATACCCCCTGACTGAGCTGACACGTGAACCGGCTAAGTTCATAGAAGCCGTCAAACAATTTATTGATAAGACCAAATTCCATGACGTTGGATATGTTATAAATTTTGACAACGATTATACACAGGTTAGGAAGTTTGAAATAGAAAGGTATGTTGAGAAAAGCAGGAGCCGCAATATGGAAGAAATGATTTTTGAAAAACAAACAACATGAAAAATAAAAACTCAAAAAAAAGCAAAATCGTCATAGAACACATTACAAAACCTGACGGAACGAAAGAAATTCGCACAACGGCAGTGGGCTTTAGTCCGCTTGAAATACTTGGCTTGCTTGATTTACTCCGGAATGACGTCATAATAAAAATACGAAAAACAAAATGAAACTATTTGACTTGATCTGGATTTGCGGAAATTTAAGCCAAGTGTTGGCTCGGCAAAAATCAATGGCGCTTTGTAAAAGTTTGGAGCACAAATATAGAAAAATAGAAGGGTATCAAGACGGGAAATTTCAGATTAGATATAATTCAACACAAAAATAAAAATGATAGAAACCGAACAAACAAAACAAGAGTTAGATGAAATTGAAGCCCAAAATAAAAAAATGTGGGCTGAATGGGCTGAAACTGAAAAGGAAATTCATAAAGAAATTATGAGGATTAACAACCGACTTCTAAAAGCGATTGGCAACCAATTAGGAAAGCAATGGGTTGAAGATATATCCGAATGTATGGAAGAAAGTGAAGCTGATGGAGCAATGGAACTGTGTAGGAAACCAAGAGGGCAATACCAAGAGGACGAATACACATCATTCAAAGGCGTATGGGTTGACCAGTGGAGCGTTGGAATGGAAGGCGATAGTTGGGAAGGATATATCTGTATAGAATTGAAAAAAGGACTTTGGTTGAAATCACATTATTCAATGTAACGGCTCAGTGTCCTCTAACCTGTTAAATTAAAAAACAAAAAACAAAATGAAAACAGCGATACAACCATTTGAATATTGTAAAAATTGCGGGCTTGTATATGCACACATCCAAAATTTTGAATGCGTGGTATGTCATGGTAAATTAGATTCAATAGAAGGATTGAATATTCCTGATAGGGTAGCAAAAAACTTACAGAAAGCCCCTGTTAGCGGTTCGTTGCCCTTCAAAAAATGCGGCGAAGGCGATAATGTTTGTAACTGCAAAAGTGCTGATGAGTGCGGATATTTATAAGGGGCAAATTTACGCATAACGGTTCGGGAATTAGAGATATTTTATTTACGATTTAAACCACAAAACTAACTATGAGAAATCAAACTAAAATTAAGCAGTTATTGATTGCACATTTAGAGGCAATCATTTCAAAACAAGGACATATTATATTGACAGCAGAAAATGTCAAATCAATTATTGGCGGTGCAATCAATCGGTGCTACGAAGCGGATATGCAAGTAAATAAAATTTCTTTAAATGTGCCTGTTATAAGTTCGGTTTGCGATGCAGCGATAATGCCTTATTGTGTAGATTATATGAATAATGGCTATTGTGGAAGATGCGGGAAAAAAATGAAGCAAACTGTTAAATTAAAAAACAATGATGTATGACCTCTCTTCCGCCATAGATCGCTCACGTGCAGAGCGCAGGTTTATTCAACTATGCAAAGAGCAGGTTGTAATTGAGCTGCGAAAAAAAGTAAAACGTAGTTTAAACCAAAATTCGTACCTTCACTTAATCCTGGGCTGGTTCGGCATTGAGTTGGGATATACTTTGAACGAGGCGAAAACAATCTATAAGGAGCAAAATTCCCTGATTTATTTCTATGAGAAAACCGGCAAAATGTTTATCCGGTCAAGCGCTGATTTAGACACAGGGGAAATGACCAGGAGTATAGAAAAGTTTAGAAATTACTCAAGCATGGAAGCGGGGGTGTACCTGCCCGAACCAAACGAGCAGCAGTTTTTGCAGGAAATTGAATTGGAAATGAGCAAAAATAATTACATTTAACAGAAAATTATGGATTTAAAAAATATGACCTGCCACTGGTGTACCAACTTTAAAGACAAGACGAAGTTCTGCAGCGAGCTTCATGAGAAATTTTATCGTGTTTTCCGGCACAAACTTGAAATTGAACGGTACATACCAAAGCGGGTTTTTACCGAAAAAGAGATTGAACATTTTGAATATATAAAACTTATTTTGCAAAAAAAACAATGAAAAAACAAAAAACATTTGGCGAATTACTATCAGCAGAGTATGAGTTGATTATTTCAAAAATAAATGGATTAAACAACCAACAAATTAAACTTTTGAAAAAACAAAATAACTGTAAGCATAAATGGGAATCCTGGGCGTCTGGCTTTTTCTGTAAAAAGTGCGATTATTATACGGATGTTGATAGCAAACTAAACGGGTGGATTTATAGAATTGTTAATAAATAAAACGACAAACATGCAACCAGAACAACATCTACAAAGCCAGGTTTGTGAATATTTACGCTACCAATATCCTGACGTGATATTTTGTTGCGATATGGCTGCGGGTATGCGTCTCAATATCGGGCAAGCAGTAAGAGCAAAGAAATTGCGAAGCTCCAGAGGGTTGCCTGACGTTATGATATTTGAGCCGAACTGTTTATATAGAGGATTGTTTTTAGAACTCAAAACAAAATCACCGTATTTAAAAAACGGTGAATTAAGCACAAATGAACACATACAAGAGCAAGCTGCCGTAATAGAGAGGTTGAAAAAAAAGAAATATTGGGCGAAATTTGCTATCGGGTTTGATGAGGCAAAAATAGTGATTGACGTTTATATGGCAGGGCGATAAAAGCAAGCTGCCCGTTTTTGAGAAGGAATTATTAGCAAAAGAATTGAAGAAAGAAATTAACAATTATAAAAAATGACAAAATGGAAAAAAAATTTAGCACTGAAGAAGTAAGTAAAATAGCCGTTATAGTTTTTCTTTTCGGGTTAATTGTAGGAATGTTACTCAAAATAATACAAAGTTATTATGACAAAAATTGACAAGACAAAATTTGCCCAAATAACTAAAACTTAAAAATATGTTTATACTCAAATTACAAGACCGGAAAGGCAATGAATTAAATGAAGGTGATATTGTAAAAATATCAGACGGAAAAAGGTTCACATTCTTTTCTGAAATTAAATACCTGGAAGACGAAGGTATCATAACACCATTCCACACTTTCAGCTTTCATTCATTTGAAAAGGTTGATAAAGTGCCTGATGGTGTTACTAAAAGCACAGAGGAGCGTTATGATATTTGGTATATCTGCCAGGATGAAGCGGAAGAAGATGATAGGGCAGTAGATTTTGAAAAGTATTTAATGAGTTGGCGAGAATGTGAACACCATTTAGAAAAACGAAGCTGGAAAATTGAAAAGAGATGAAGTGCAAGACCTGTAATGAGGATTATACATCAGAATTTGACGAAGATTTTGTAAATGGCGAGTGCTTGCCTTGTAGAGTTGGAAGAGAGCATGATGAGTATTGCGAAGCAGAAGCAAAAGAACTGGAGCGGTATAATAAAAAAAACAATACTGATTATGATGATGACAGTTTTTATTATGCCTGCGATGCTGATGAAATTGAGGCAAGCACATTGAAGGGATTTCCAAAGCTTAGATACACAAAGAAATGGAACGACAACTTAAAAGCAGAAATTGAATACTATGATAAAATTAGAAATGAACGACAACTTGAACTCAGTTTTGATGGAGAAGATTTACCTTTTTAAAATATAATATGCAAGACACAGATTTAATGAAATTCGGCAAACACAAACACAAAACAAAAATGGGATTCAATCCTATTATTTTGGAAAAGGATTTTAAATTTGAAGACGAACAGGAAGCCATTGAACAGGCGAAAAAACATTTTGCTGAAACCTTTGGATTCAAGCCGGAAATATATAACTTTGAGATATTGACAAAGTGATTGTTAATAACTTATTAATAAATAAATACGATTTTATTAGGATATTACCAACAATAGCTTTTACTTTACCACATGAAAAGAAAACCAATAAGGAAGCGCAAATCAGGTGGAGGCAGAAAACCATTACCAGAGGGAGAGTGCTATGAACAATTACCCCGCTTGTCTTTAAAGGGAAAAGACATTAAAAAGTTAGGTGGAATGGAAAAGTGCAGAGCCATAATGGCGGAAGCGTTGAGTATCAATTTAGAAAAAATCTGGTTGAATATCATGTTAGAAAAACCCCGATGACTTACTTTAATTACTGTTCGGCAGAAATAGACCCCGGGAAAATCGGGTTTTCCCTTGTTTTCCACGCAGGCGAACTAAGAGACCCCTATATAGAGGATATGAACAGGGACAGGCGATTTTGGGGACTAAGTTTGAGGATATTGATGTTTTATTTTGAGATTGGAGTGGAAACCGTTAATTAAAGTAAACTACACCTACCCTAAAGGGTAGGTGCTTTAGACATCAACAATGCACAGAACAACTATACATATCGCATCTTTCGGGCTTATTTACTTTTTCAATAAAGTACATTCTTCGTGCATTTTATTGGTAAGTTCAATAAACTCATTTGGGATGCTTCGTGTTTTGCTATATTTTACCCGCAGCTCAATCCATTTTTTTATTAAAACCATTTGCTCTTTTTTCTCTATGCTGAAAGGAATGGTGGAACAAACAAAAAAATATATTTCAGACATTGAATGTGTGTACCATTTAAATAAAGGTTTTTTTATGAATGTCTTTAGTTTTAGGATTGAACCACCAAAAATTTCTTTGTATAATTCAAGTGTTTTCAGGTCGGCTATTTGGACTGTCAGTGATGGGGCTTTCAATGAACGGTCTTTTGATTTGGTGCGAAATCTGACACAACCTTCTCCGTCAAAATGCCCTGATAGATATATTGCTTTTTCAATAGGGGCTTTTTTATGTTTCAAACAACTACTCATATCAACAAATAGTTTCATTTTCCTTGCTTGTGCTTTTACTGCACTTGCGGGTTTGCCTATTTTAATTGCAAGTTCATTTAATTCAGTATTCTTAAAATCGGATTTAAGAATTGTTAATTGGTCTTTTGTCCAGTGTTGCATAAATAAATTTTCTGCAAATATACAAAATAAATACCCCAAACAAAGCATTTACAAGAAGATTTACAAAAATAGTTTTAAACAAGGAGTTGTGCGAAAGCAGGCGCATTCCTCCCCAACCCTAAAGGGATTGGGGTTTCCTGCGCCAAGAGTATGAAAAAACCAAAGAGAGATTACCAAGTCAGAATAGTCATATACGGATTGCCTGAAAACAAAGACCGGATATGTAATTGGTTGATACAGACGGCTAAGCTGATAAAAAAAGAACCTGAAAAGTATGCGAAACGTTTTGTCGCAAAATTAATGAACCCAACCTTTTGAAACTAAATACAAAAGACATCAAACTACTCGCATCAAAAGGATATGAATACCTTGATGTAAAGTGGTGCTATGCAAAAGTTGGGAAAAATATTTCCATTATGCAATCACAGAAAAAAGATTTTTATATCCACTTTACGAAAGAAATATATCAAAGAGGAAATCCTTTTGATGCAAATTGCGGAGTTTGTGTAAGATATTTTAAAACAATGGAGGAAGTTTTTAAAACGATAGACCTATTAGAAAAATACCAGATTGTCTGATGGCGCAGTGCGAATAATTTAATCGGGAACTATATACAATAGTGGACTAACCCAACAAACAATAAATAATGTTTATGCAAATCTGTAAAAATGAAAATCAAATTAACAAAAACAAATGATGAATGGAGTACACTATCTGCTATTGAGCAACAACAGGCATCTGTAATAGGTGATGCCCCATTTATGCCGACAGTAGGAAAACCATTTTATGTGGACTGTTTAAACAGAAATGTTAAGACAACGCCTATTACAGAACTATTGCCAGATGGAAAATTTAGAACTAAAAATTCAATTTACAAAGTTGAAAAATTATAATGGCTGTTACCGCCAAAAAAATGGAAACGATTACAAAAACAAATGAAGGATTTAAAATCTACAATACAACCACACATGAATTTGGGTTGAAAGCACGATTACTAATCTTAATTGGAAAACCGTTAAAACAATCAATTACGATTACGGTTGATAAAGAAGTTGAAGTGCTGAAAACAGAAAGTAGGGGTTATATTGAAGATTTATTTCCAAAAAAATCAGTAATGATGGAGATGCCGAACACATAGGGCGCAGTAATTTACCATGGAAACGACTAAATTAGTTCCTCGCCACACAACAACCTCCGGCATGGAGTGGAACGACTTCTTAGAATTACTGAACCGGCTACATACAGACGGTAACAACAGGTTTTACCTACTCATGGGGATTGGATGCTACACAGGGCTACGCATAAGCGACATACTAACTCTTAAATGGACTGATGTGCTGAATAAAGACACTATTCGCCTACAAGAGAAAAAGACAGGGAAACCCAGAGAGATCAAGTTTAACGGCAACCTCACCAGGGTTATCAATGAGGGATGGGCGGCAACAACTTGCAGAGACAGGGAACATGAATATATTTTTAGTAATCGCTCCGGCACACCGTTCAGCGTACAGTACGTAAACAGGGAATTACATAACATATTTTTCAAGTACCAGGTAAAAGTACAAAATGGTAGCAGTCATTCACTGAGAAAGACGTTTAGTAAGAGGGTTTACGAGCAAAACGGCAAGACAGAGGATATACTTATAGTTCTCTCTAAAATACTAAATCATTCAAACATCGCTATTACCAGAGAATATTTAGGACTTACTAAGCAGGTTATTGACAATGTTTATGTAAATTTGTAGAATGAAAACAATAACACTCACAAAAGGACATATCACAACAGTAGATGATGAAGATTTTGAATATCTCAATCAATGGAAATGGTATCTGTCTGGAAGATATGTTATTTCAGGCGATAAAAGAAAGAAAATGCACCGACTAATAATAAATGCAAAAGAAGGAGAACTGGTTGACCATATTGACAGAAACCCATTAAACAACACAAGAGAAAATTTACGAATAGTGGATGCGTGTGAAAATACTCACAATCAGAGAAGGAGAATCAATACAATTAATAATTACAAGGGAACTCAATTCATAAAAAGGTTAGGACTTTGGCAATCACGGTGCAGGATTTATGGACACGATTATATTCTTGGTTTTTATAAGTCCGAAATTGCTGCTGCCTATGCCTATAATAAAAAAGCAATGGAATTATCGGATTGCGTATTACTAAATGAACTTAAAATACCCACCCCAAAACTTGAAGAACTTTTGATAACTGACCGATCAAAAATTATACCTGCCGAAAAACAAAGTGAACACAAAGGTGTCTATTGGCATAGAAAATCAAAAGCAATGAGATGCGGAAAATGGGATGCAATAATAATATTTAACGGGAAGCGTAAATATCTGGGCGGCTTCATTAATGAAACACAGGCAGCAGAAGCATACAAAACAGCCGAGGGAGTATTTGGGATTGACAAAACAGGTAATAAATAACGTCTATGCAAATCTGTAAAAGTAAATTACACCCTACCCTAAAGGGTAGGGGTTTTAACCCCCAAAAAAATAGATAAATTCAAAACAAATGGCAAGAGTAACCTTCGTAAAAAAAGCACAGAAAGATGTGCCGAACACAGACATTAAAAAGGGTGATAGTTATTACTGGTGGAAGTTCCGCTTTGGTGGAAAGCATTGCAGTAAGACACAACCCAAGAGAAGTCAATTAACTCAGTCGGGCTTTCTCGGTTCATTGTATGACCTGCAAGATAGGATTGGAGAATTTACAGCAGCAGACAAAGATGAATTTGATAATTTCAAAGACGAAATACTTTCGGAGATTGAAGATTTAAAAAGCCAATGTGAAGATAGTTTGAGTAATATGCCCGAACACTTACAGGAAGGAAGTAGTAGTGGCGAAATGCTCACTGAAAGAATTGAAGCACTTGACAACTGGTATTCAGAAATTGAAAGCGTTGAATGTGATTACGAAGAAGAAAGTATAATAGATGAAAAGAAAACTGAATACGAAAAAGAGGAAGGAGAAAGTGAAGATGATTATTTGGAACGCATAGACCAAGAAACTGCTGCCGCTATTGAACAAATAGTGAATGATGCAGTAGAAGAATTATCTGGAACGGATTGCGGTCTTTAACCTTTTTAAAATTTGAAAAATTTTGTCAGGGGAGGAAAAAAATAAAAAAAATATTGAGCATAACCGAGAATTAGAGAAGAATTATTTACGATATTAATAAAAAACAAGGCATGACAAACCAAAATTTGCTTAACTTTGACAGAGAAATAAACTCATGGGCTGCACAGGGCAGTATCCTTGGGTTTTTAAACCGCTCCAAGATCAAAGAGTTTTACAAAATCAATGGACTTAAATTAAACACCCTATATAAGAAAATTGAAACCATACAGAGGAAATACCTGGTTTACGAAACTATTGACGGCAAAGAACTGGTCAAGTTCAGCAAGCCCTCAATAATCCAAACCGGCTCAAAATTATTAGGGATGAAACAACCAGAACAGGAAACCCCTAAGCCGCTTTTTCTTCCCGGCATGAAAGAGGAAGATATGCAAATTGAACTTAATGAATTACTAAACACTCAAATAACAATTAATTTTTAAGGCAATGCCCAATATTTAATGCTTAAACAATGGAGAAGAAGCAATACGAAAAAATTAAAGAAATTAAGCGCAAGATAAGTAAGCAAGAAAAGACAACTTTTGCTGAAAGAAATATTTTTAATATGGCGCAAAAAAAAGCACGTAAAAAATTATCTTTAAAACCAATAATTATCAATTTTTAAATCATTTCAAAATGAAAACAAGAACAAAAGAAGAAGTCCAAAAGCAAGTTGATGGACTAAAAAAAACCAAAGAACGCTTGCAACAAAAAGGTGGAATGTTTGCGGAACAATCCATTGAGCGAATTGAAATGCAGATTGATATTCTGACTGGCAGAGAAAGTTACGCTGACCACGAAGATGATGAACCACAAATGGAAAGCTGTGCCTATGACACCGACCAATGGTTACAAGGAGAAAGCGATGAGGACTTGTTTGATAACGATTAACTGTGCGTTGGCAGAAAAAAAATTTATGAAAATTAATGATTGGGATTATACTATATTTGCGGGGGAGTGTCTGGCAAAAAGGAAAACGACTTTTTCGGACCCCGCCCCCTCGTTTCGTACACCGGTCAAAAGAATGAGTAAGGAAGCTAATTGGGAGCGAATAGATATCAACATTATCACAATTTTTCATATTTTTGCGGAATCAACATAGTAGCCAATGACCGAAATCCCGGAAGCAAAAGAAGTTCAAAGTTTAGATAGTCGTTTTGACGAAGTTTATTGGAACGCCCTTTATGACGAGAACCAGAGGGTCAAAGAATTGAAGTTTTTGATGCAAGAAGAAAGGAAAAATATCGTCAGGGATGTGTTGAAAAGAATAAACAGGATGCCTATGCCGGATATTCCCAGCCAGAAGCAGGAGGAGCTAATACTCCATATAGCAAAGTGGATGGACAAAGTTTGCATACCTGGAATACTAAAGGATTACAAATTTTAAATTTTTAGATGTGTATAGGGTAGCGGAACAAACAAAAGACAAGCCAAAAGCTGAAATCCAAACAATCCAAATCGGGGTCAACGTCAAAATCAATTCTAAGCAGAGTTTATACAAAGCATGGGTTTATTGCCTGAACCCATTTTTCGGGTTAAAGAGGCGTGAAATGGAACTTTTTGAGAAATTCATTACGTTATATATAAGCAATATCAATAATAAAGCCATAGACAAACTTTTGTTCAGCACCAAAGTAAAAAAAGCCATACGATCAAGTATGGTGCCATCCATGTCTGAGGCAAGTCTTAATAATCACATTATGCAGTTGAGAAAAAAACGAGTTCTCGTTGATGAGAGATTTTCTGATTTTGTAATAAGCAATCTGCCAATTAAGGATAGTGTCAATATTTGTTATAAAATCGCAACGAGTGGAACTCAGTGAACATCTTTACAAAATTGCTTTAAAACTTTCCGATAAATACGGCATAAGCAAGATAATTATAAAAGACATCATTATTTCGGAGTTCCTGTTTATAAATGATGTTGTGAGAAAGGGCGACCTCAAAGCTGTTAGGTTGCAATATTGGGGCATTTATGGGGTTATGCCAAAAAGAAAAGCCATGGTTCACGCAAAAAGAAAAGAACAAGAAAAAGAAGATAAGGAATTGCGAGAGAAATTTTTGGTAAACGGTTGAGTATTGGCGTAGTGCCTAACAAAAAGTTTAATTGAAATACAAAATTTGAAATTATGAACAAAAGTTTAATTGAAAATATGAAGGCATTACGCCAATACTCAATCACCTGTTGTAAAAAAATGCGGGTTACAAGCGATGAAGTTTGGGAGGCAAAATTACACCTTCCGTTATTTCTATTATTTTGGATACCACAAACCTTATTGGTAGTATTAACATTATGGTATCACATTAGATGGCAATACTTTGGAATAACGGAAGGTGTAAACCTATTCTACACCAATAGATTTAAAACAAGTTGGGATAGTTATATGTGGATTATAGGACAAATTGGATGGTTTGGAATGGGTTTATTTTGCCTACTTGCAATTGGATACCTATGGATGACGAGGAAGATAGTGGTAGCATTTTTTTATTGCAGGTAACGCCATAGCGGGTTAAAGCAGTTTTATTTACGACAATGTCTTAACTAAAAAATAAATACAAATGAAAAACGCAAACGAGGAATGTTATTCAAACATAAACAATCATCCACTAACACGTTTACCCGATAAAATACTTGATAAAACAAGGGCGGTTTATGTTGGAGCAAATGGCAAAACAAAAATTTGTAAATTGATTGATGACAATTATATTGTATGGGATATTTATAAGAATTGCCCATTAAAAGAAAGTTATCCAAATGAAGTTAATATATTTTGCAAATTTGATGAAGTAATTATATGTAGAGGATTATCTTCTTTTGATTACTAAAAAATAAAAACAAAATGGACACTACAAAACTACCAATGGAAAATGAAGAAGGGTTGCAGAAAGCCCTTGTTGTTTATGCTTCCTATGAAGATGCGACAATGACCGTAAAATGGAGCGATGGCGAAACAGATAAATATACTGGAAGTTGCACAGTTTGGTACAAAGAACCTTATATGAATAGATGCTCAACTTCAATGGAATATCTGTTGTGCGACCTTTGGAAATATCATCAAAAATGGAACGGAGCATATCCAGAATCGCATAAACAACATTTTGGCTAACTTAGAAATTGCCGACATAATTCACTTAAAAACATGAGCTTTTCTAACATAACAGAGGGTTGGAAAAACCTGATAGTTAGGGACGAAGATATAGAGAAAATGGCAGCATCAAGACAGACCTTTTGCCAAAATTGTCCGCATAATTTCATGAGCATCTGTATTAAGTGTTCGTGTCCCATAGCGGCAAAGATAAGGTCGCCCAAAGAACCCTGTCCTATTGGGAAATGGTAACGTCCTAATTGAAAAATGGCTATAAACAAAAAACCCACTTTTTTGCGATATAATTAGTTACATTATAAAAATAATTTCTTTTTTGCAGCATATTTCAAAAGTTTATGCTGCCGGACAAGAAAGATATTTTGCTTGATGACGGGCTCGGAATTGATCTGAGTGCGTTAATGCAAAAGAAGTCCCCATCAGATATTTTAGATACTTCCACACACACTATTCCACTTGAAGATACTTTAGACTTCACCGATTCCACAAAACCTTCTGATGATACAATGGAAACCGATAAAGAGAAAGAAGAAAGAATTACAGAAGAAAAAAGATTAGCTGACGAACAAGCCAAAATCGTATCAGACGAAAAACTTGCCGAAGAAAATAAGGCAGCAGAAGAAAAAAAACTTTCTGATGAAAAACTTCTTGAAGAAAAAGAAAACAATCCCTACCGAATATTTGCCAATGTATTGAAGGAACAAGCTGTAATAGATACTATTCCTGATGATTTCACGGAATCGGGGGAAGGCATAGGAAAACTTATCAACGATCAAGTGGATTTAAAGGTTCAAAATTGGATAGACAATCTTCCCGAAACAGCTAAGTATTTCGTAGAATCACACAAAGAAGGTATCCCTCTTAATTCTCTTTTAAGAAAAGAAGCCGCCATAGAAACTTATACATCTATTGATGCCGCTACACTGGAGAGCGATGTAGCCCTGCAAAAGTCCCTTATTAAAGACTATCTGACTAAGAACGAATGGACTAATACTGAGATTAAAGAGGAAATAGACGAAAATGAAACATCTGATACTTTGTTGTCTAAGTCCAAGCGCTATCTCGCTAAACTTATACAACGTGAGGAACAGGAAAAAAAGGAGCTTGTAACCCAAAGTAGAGAAGATGCGGATAAGAGAGAACGAGAATATGAAGGGAAAATAAACAATATAAGGACTACCCTAAAAGGGATGAATGAAATATTTGCCGGAGTAAAATTTACTGATGCTGAGAAAAAAATAGTGTTCAACGGTATCACAAGATTTGACAAAGATAGGAAAAATGATATTATGAAGTTCAGGGAGAATAATCCCAATTTTGATTTCATCACGACTTATCTCGCTCTTGTTCATAAAGGTGATCTTTCTTGGCTTACAAAGGCAGCTCTAACAAAAGCAACCGCCAATATTAAAAACACCATTGATATTAAAGACCCGGTTGAACCCTTCAAGGGAGTTGATTTTACGATAATTAAAAACGCATTAAAAAATCAAATATTTTAAAAATAAAACATTATGGCACAGACAATAAATTCATTACAGGTCTATCAGGCAAAAAGTTGGTCGGGATTGACTACCGAAAATCATCTTGGAACGATATTTCAGGAACAACCCTATCTCGCATCATCTACTATGTCAAGGGTTTTTGGTGTCCATGATTATATGGGGATGGATGCTTTTTTAAGTTATATGGGGGCAGAGGAAGAATTTCCCAGCGATGCTGATTTTGAATGGTATCTTAAAGGCGATGACGAAAAGTCGCTTAGGGTTATATCATATACATCTTCAGATACTAACAGACCTGGTGTAAACAATTCAAGATTTACAATTACTTTTCCCGAAAAACTGTTTGCTTACAGGGATAAACTTGCATCTGACAACAAGGCTTATATGGTAAGGGTAATGGCAGAACCTGTTGCCAATGGCGTGAATTACGATTATACCGTTGAACTTATGACAGGTGATCCTACTTTATTTATGCCCCCTACTTTGCTTACTTCATCCAGTGCCTTTAATAAGGAATATTCGCCGGTGAGTAAAACTTTATCCAAAGGAGGAGGTGATACAAACTATACGTCTCCTTTTCTGTTGAGAAATTCATTTACCACGATAAGAAAACAGGACGTAATACCTGGTAATATGGCAAATCGTCCTATCGTTATAGAAATGCTTGACCCCAAATCAAACAAAACAACAAAAATATGGACGCAGCTTGCAGAATGGTCTTTTCTGGCACAATGGTTCAGAGAAAAGAACAGAGCACTGCTTTATTCTACCTCAAATAAGACTTCACAAGGAACTTATAAGATGAAGGATGATTCCGGCTTTGCGATAATTGAGGGAGCCGGTTTGCATGAACAGATTTCTCCTTCATACAAATTTTCCTATACCTCTTTTTCAATAGATTGGCTTGAGGATATACTATTGAATCTATCAATTCATATTTTGCCAGAAGATCAAAGGCATTTTGTGGCTCTTACCGGAGAAAGAGGAATGGTGCAGTTTCATAGGGCTTTGCAAGATCAAGTAGCTCGTTTTCAACCTCTGGATTCCAAAAGAGTTCAAGGGTCAGGACAGAATCTGAGTTTTGTTGGTCAGTACAGACAGTTTATGGGGCCGCAGGGCACAGCCTTTACTTTGCTCCATGTACCAGAATATGATAACATTGTAACAAATAGGATTCCACATCCAGATGGCGGATATACCGAAAGCTACAGATATACCATATTGAACTTTGGTACTACGAAAGGCAGAAAGAACATCAGAAGGGTTTATCCGAAAGGCGAAAAAGAGAATTTATGGCATATAGCAGGATCAACTTCTCCTTTAGGCCCTAACGTATCGTTTAAGACCGGTGCAGCTTCTGCTGTTGCCGGTTATGAAATACATGCTCAGGCAAAAATGGGATTAATAGTAGAAAATCCTTTGTCTTGCGCTGAATTAATTTATTCAACAACGTCCTAAAAACATTAGTTATGGCTACAGCCACATTAGAGAAAAGTGAAACAGAAAGCACAACAATCCCTACAAGGGTTTTTGTAAAGCAATTCAGGAAAAATGGATGGTTACCTGACGGGCATGATGGGGAGTTCAGATATGGCGGAACTTCTGAGTACCTTACTCTTCAAAACAGACGTGGCTCAAACGTATTGATTACGGGGCTTACACCTGAAATACAGGCAGAACTTGAGAAAAAACTCAATTTACCCGGCAAGAGCGATAAAATGCCTTTAGGCACATTATCCCCATATAACAAAGACTTCTGGGGTAAATTCAGAATACAGATACCACAAGGAGGAAAAACACTTGAAGTAGCGGAGAATCCTTGGCATGAGCTGGAATGGAGAGTGTTAATGGCTCATCAGGAAGTAGCCAAATCAGAATCAGAGAAACTTCATACTCCCTTTGCACGATATGTACTCACTTCCGAAGAACAGGAAGTTGAGGCGACAAATAAAACTATACAGATTAAATCAAAAGCTTACAGAAAATTTGGAGAGATGAATGCCGAAATTCTCCAGAATTTCTTGAGGGTGTATGGGCCCACATTCGGGGTACGCACCAAAACAGGTGCAAGCACAAGTTTATCTTTTATGGAAGCTGAGGTGGGAAAAATAGTAGAAGAACATCCTGAAAGGTTTCTTGAAATAACAAATGATTCTGCTTTTAAAATGAAAGCATTTATCTTTCAATGTATAGAAAAAGGCTTAGTGAAACGAGAAGGTACAAAATATTCACACTTTAGTGGGGATGTAATAGGATATGACCTGAACGAAACTATTGATTTTCTAAATAACAAGAATAATGGAGAGGTTTATTTAACATTGAAATCACGTCTTGAAGCGTAATTGCCAAACCCATGACAATACAGGATTTTCACCAGGAGTTTAAAATCGGGCTGGATAAGGTAGATAGTCTTGCTTCGCCTAATTTTCTGGCAGAGGAGGTAGATTCCATGCTTAACAATGCACAGGAGGAGTTTATTGAGCAAAGGGCTTATGGCAACAACCCCCAAAAAACCGGATTAGAAGAAGATCAAAAGAGAAGGGATGATCTTCGTGATATAATTAAAAACTTTAAGTCAAACGTCTTTATTACCACTGTAAATAACAAACCTAATGGAACCTTTGTAAGTCTTCCTTCGGATTATCGTCATTCCATACAAGAAGAAGCAGATGTTACTTATAAAGACTGTAATGGTGCAATACAAACCAAAAGGATTCCTGTTGTACCAGTTACACACGACAGATATGGGGTTATTATAAGTGATCCTTTTAATAAACCTTTTGAGGATGAACTTTTAAGATTGGACTATGAAGGTGATATGTTTGAACTTATCACCGATGGCACTGTAACTATTACCGGATACCATTTGAGGTACATAAAACAGCCAAGAAAGATACAGTTTGGAACAGCTTATGATCCTTCAAGTTTTGGTTATGGAATAGACCAGACTTCTGAGTTAGCCACACATACGCACAGAGAAATAGTAAATAAAGGCGTTACCCATGCTTTACAAAATATTGAATCAAATCGTTATCAGACAAACAGAATTAAAGAACTTGAAATAGAATAGGGATATGGCAACAAGAACAAGAGCAAGTACAAAAAGAAAAATAGCGGACACACGCCGAGGCGTTGATCTTAATAACAATCTACTTATTAGCGACCTCAATGATATGGCCATAACCACATTAGAAGTAGGCACTTTAGTTGCCGCTTCTGGTGCTACTGGTTTAGTCATTAGCAGTGATGAGGGCGGAGCGACTATCAATATTCTTGATCTCATTTCTAATAGCGCCACTCCTGCTGCTGTTGATGCTTCAAGGATAAGGTGGTATTTTGATGATGATGCCGGAACATCAGTAGAAGCTGGTCGGTTAGATTGTGTAGTTAATAGTGTTGTTGCGGGTTCAGTAGATTCATCATTTGAATTTTCTGGTCTTGTAAATGGAACGATGACCCTGTTGCTTGATATAGATTCAACTGCTGCGGGTGCTGTAACATCAACTTTCCCAGTTGGGGATATTAATATTTCTGCCGGCTTTCTTCGTGTTGCAAACGCTGCTGAAGCTAATTCATTTCGTATAACAAACAACACAGCTACTACTGCTAACGTAAACCAATTTACAGGTTCAGGAGTTTTTACCGGAACCGGTTCTAATGCTTATACAAGTATCGTTCAATCGGGACTTACCTCTGGAGATGCCGTATCTATTATAACTAACGGACAAACGACTGGCACCAATTTACTTTTAAGTTCTTCCGGGGTTCTTGTTACTACAGGAGCGATGTTGGAAGTAGTCGCAAATGGAGCTACTACCGCAGCAGGAGTTATAAGATTGAGTGCCAACGGACTTACAAGTGGTATAGGACAACTTATATCTCATACTACATCTGTTATTTCAGATGGAGGAAGTCTTTTAAGTCTCACTTCTACAGGAATTGATACGGCTGCAACCACAGGTGCGCTTTTAAATCTATCTTCTACCGTACAAGCAGTTGGTAACTCTATGCTGGTAACATCAAATGGTATTACTACCGGGACAGTTGCGGAATTTAGTTCAACAGGAGTTATTACCACCACAGGAGATGTTGTAAGCGTAGTTGCTAATAGCGCCACTACCAGTACTGGGTTATTAAGAGTATCTGGTACAGGTTTAACAGATGGTTTTGTAGCCCTTTTAACTGGAGGAGGTGTTAATGCTACAGCTTTAGGAGGGGTGTTGGATGTTGTTACAGGAG
>ERZ1292642.123-Hain-H14-01um-R1-123-length-46901-cov-35_pt2 | contig 30073 bp, 46 predicted proteins | sample MGYA00564403_ERZ1292642 | MGnify/ENA primary metagenome ERZ1292642 (study PRJEB36523, sample SAMEA6512643) | groundwater metagenome | collected 2019-01-09 | study: AquaDiva: Metagenomics assemblies of 32 groundwater samples
TGTAAGTATCGGGGCCAGCCCCGATTCTCTGCGAAGCACTGTAAGTATCGGGGCCAGCCCCGATTCTCTGCGAAGCACTGTAAGTATCGGGGCCTAAACCGTATCTGTGGCCAGCACGCCATCATTGCTGACGAGCAGATAACAATTTGTTCCATTTTCCCATCCAATACAGGTGATGGTCTCCCCTGGGCCCGATGGCCGGCCATCAACCCGAACAATCAGGCTGCGACGCCGAAAGAACACCGCTTTTGCGCCCTTCGGTATCTGAACGCTCAAGCGCAATCCTCGACGCATCGGCAACAGGTCCAGTCGCCGGCACCTCTCGGCTGGCACGTTGCCGAAGCTCCCGGCCTCGCTCTCGACTACAGAAGTGCCGTCGTCCAGGATAACCCGCCAGGTGTAAGCCTCGCGTTCTCGTCGCCATAGCATTCTAGGCCTCGTCATACTGGATCAGGAGGTTTGGTAACGTGATGGCGCTGCCAGGGCCACCAGTGTACGTGCCGGTAGAGGAGACCCCCAACAGCGTTTTTGCAAACCCCCCGTTGCGCCCTGACGAACTGCCAACACTCTCAGTTGAATATGCCTGATAACTGGTGGTCAAGGCTGTCCAAGCGGCTGGCGCTGCATCGTCGCCGGTGCTGGTATCAGATGGCCTGTTGGCGCTGCTGGGTTGCACATAACCCGATGAGCTGGCGAAATACATGATGAGGCCAGCAGGTGGCGCGCTCGACCGCGCGATGGTGCGGTTGCTCAGCGTGGTCGTGCCAGTGCTGGTGACGCTCAAAGCCAATTCCTTGAACCAGCTATAATTCGTGCCTGCGCTCGTCGGAATGGGGATCGCGGTCGTCCCTAATTGTGTGTCCTCGCGATTGTATTTGATGCCCGTCTCAGCGTTGGCACCCGTGCTCGGCTCACCGGTCGAACCGCCGTAATACATTGCCTGCACAGTAGCTGCTGCCATTGTTAGACCTCCTTGAAATCTATCGTCTTATCCTCAAAGCAACATATCCGCCCCAGCGCTGTACGTCACGCTGTTCGTGCTGGCGTGGGTGACGTTGATTCGCCAGGTCCGCGCCAGAATGTCGCTGACGGCCTGGTTGGCCACTGCGCCGATCCCTGGATAAACCCGCAGGCTAAAATCGCCAGTCGTCGTGATGGCCGTGCTGGTCAGGACATTGACATAGGCCCCCGAAACGCTATCCTTAACTTGGATGTTGGCCGTGATTGTGGCGCCTGTGGAGGCCGAGACCTGGACATGGACGCGCACGCCACGAGCGTTATAGAGCGTCTGGTCAGCACTGGCTGTGTCAGCGGTGCGGGCGGTAGAGGCGAGCAGAGTCGCGACGTGGTTGTTGCGCCACCGGTTATAGCCAGTACTCCCAGCGTCAAACCCCATCAGCCCCACCATGGCATGGTAATCTCCCGGGGCTTCATTATCGCCGACGTTTGAACCCGCTGCCCACTGCTTGCCGCTACGGAGGGTTACGCCCACAGCCAGGCTCTTGGTGTTGTCGTCAGCATTGGCCAGCCCATACGCAACGCCTCCAGTTGAGCCAATAGTGACCATGTTGGAAACGCCCGGCGTCGTCTGGTCTATTTTGATCAAACCCATAATCTCAGTCGAGGGCTGTAGCTCTACGTGGAGATTGCCACCCGAGGTAATTGTGATTTGAGTGAGGGTTAGCCCCGTAGTGAGTCCGAATATGTCGGCAGCCAGGAGACGGCCATGTAGCCCTGTGGTTAGCTCTTGCCATTGCTGCCAGACGCCCTGGCTGCCTACGAATTGCGTTGAATTTGCCATTCTGCTGCACCTCCCTCTGTGCTCACGCAGATTGTCTCTATTTCGATGTGCTCATTCCCGTGTGATAGGACCGCCAATTTTTTCGCATGTGCTGAACGTGCTGCAACGCGCCCATGAACGCCGCTCGCTGCTCCACCATCTGCTGCAACTGCGCGGTCGCCTGGTTAAATTTGTTCTGCATGTCGTTCTCTTTTTCGGTCAATTCGCGGTCAAAGGCGCTAGCCGCCTGCTGCTGGAAGCCATACAGGAACGGCGTCTTGAGCAGATCGGCCTCGCTGGGGATATAGAGCTTGATGCCCATACCCTGGGCGATGCCGATGAAATATTCGCAGGACGGACGCTGATTCATATATTCCGTATCGTGGCTCATATCCACGCCGTAGATATGAATCTCCTTAAATCCCTCGGCGATGGCCAGCGCCAGCATATAGCTGATCGAGTTGTTGTAGTATGGCAGCGCCTCCGGACACGGATTCGGGAACATCTGCGACATAGCTTGTAGCGGATACGGCACGCTGGCCGGGATGTCGTCCCAATGCTGCTGCATATAGATCGGGCAGGTCATCTGTTGCAACCGCAGAATATGCTCGTGGGTCCGATTGCGGTCGTTCTGGTAGATAGCCCGGTCGTGAATCTCGAACCATCGGTCCCATCGGGGAATGAACATATACAGCTCGTTCAGGCCCCATATCTCGAAGTCAGGGTCTTGAAACGGCGCCAGTCGCCAGGTCTCGGTAAAGCCCAGTATCGCCACCTTGGTTCTACGCTCTGGCGGCGCCTCCTGAGTCTGAACAGTCGCAAAGCGCGCGTCAAGTTCCTCTTTGGTCATACCAACCCTTTGCTGCGGCTCTGCTACGGGCATAGGCTCAGGCTCAGGCTCCTGGATTGCCAGTGCCGCCACTTTGGCCTTGCGTTTGGTCATACGATTCTCTTCTCTCCTTTTGGTTTTCGGGTGGCCGGACCAGGCGAGCGAAAAGGAGAAGAAACCCCGCCCGGCCCGGCCACCAATGCGCTGTTAGGAAACCGTCACATTGGCGGACTGCCCCAGTACATCCCACGTGGTGCTGTTGCGCCCGATGAGATGTATCCAGGAGGGCGCCGCCAGGGTACCAGTAGTGATGCTGATCTGGGTACTGCCGGCGGTCGTGAGGTCAGCGCCCCCCGAGCTGGATGTGATCGTGACCGTGGCTCCTGTGGTCACCACGCTGATCCATTTCTCAAGGCCAGCAGAGGGAGCAGCTAACGGCATTGTTAGAGTGGTGCTCGCCTTGAGATGACTGACGCCGTAGGCGGTGAGGGTGGCCGCGCTTGAGGTTACCGCCTGAACAAATGGCTTAAAGCCGAGGTTGGCAGCCACCTGACCGCCAGCTATTGTGCCCGACGAGCCCGTCGAACTCACAGAATCGAAAGTGCCGGCGCCGGTCGTGTTGACGGCCTGCCCTGTCAGCGTGAATGTGCCGCCGCTTTCAAATTTCAGCACGCCGCCCGAGGATATGTTTAGCTGATCGCCACCAGACGAGCGATATACCCCGGGTTGATACGTTGCATCTTTTGCCATGGTCTTGACCCTCCTTTGTTGCGAGGTAACGAGATGTCAACCTCGTTACCTCTAGGCTAAAGCCCTTGGATTACGCCGTGCCAGTGGCCGGCGTTACAAAGTATTCGACGCCGTAGTTTTTCGCCGTGGAATGCGTCACTGCGGCCTCCAGCGCGTTGTAGACAATGCCGATAGCACCGTCGATAAGGTCCGCCGTGCTGGTTTTCACCAACACAGCCCGCACCCAGCGCTTGGCCGGGCGGAAAATATCGATGCCGGCGAAGCCGTCGACAATGGCCGTCGAGAACGGCACGTCGGTGCCCGTCAGGTCGGCCACATCGGAACCCGTCGAGAAGCCGGAGCTTGAGCACTCCTGCGCTTTGAACGAGAAGCCCGTGGTCGGCGTGCCGGCGGGCAAAACGATCCAGGAAATGCCGGTGTATCCCAGCATATCGATGCCCGGCAAATTGCTTGCCGCAGTCGAGCCGGTCACCTGCGTGGCCCTTTGGACGACGGCTACGTTGCGCAGTAGATTGTGAAATGTTGCCATTGGTATTACTCTCCTTTCCCAGCCTATGCGCTGACCTGCTGAATTTTTAACCGCCAATCCTCGATGACCTTGCCGCCGAACCGGACCCGTCCCAACAGGAGAATCTGATTGGTCTCGGCGTAGAGCTCACGGAGGACCTGGATGGAGAACCCGATGCGGTTGACCAGGTAGTACCCGGCGAAGTCGCCGAATACGATGGGGTAGGCACTGGCCGCGATGTTGGGCATGAACGCGTTGAACGCCACCGGATAGCCGAGCAGCGTTCTGCCCGTCAAGGCTGTGTTGACTATTGGCACTGTCAAGCCGCTATCCTGAAGGCCGGAGCCCCAGAGATAGCGCCCGTCGCCGTCCTTGAGCTTGGCGATGGCCTGCGCGCAGTTCGTTTTGTTCATGCAGAATGCCGCGTTGCGGTCGTACTGCTCGGGCAGCGCGAACGCCAGGCTGATGAGGCCGTCGGCGGTCAACGCTGATGCGGCACCAGAGACAACCGTCGCCGGATTGTCGGTCGCGTTGGGGTTCACGAGGATGCCGGAAGGACGGTTATTGGCCGTGCCATTCAGAATCATGTCTTCGTAGAGCAGCGATAGGGTTTCCTCGAATTTCGACGTTGACCAATTGACGATGGGGTACGCCGAATCCTCCACCATATCGTTGGTCAGCGGCAGACTCATCATCGCCGTGTAGATCGGAATGACGGCCTGACCGAATACCGGATCGGTCACCCGGTGATCCGTGGCACTAGCAGGTACCTCACCCGTCCACGTGACCCGCATGCCGGAGGTGTACTGATTGTCGGTCGTGTACCTGACCTTCGGGATTTGGAGCTGATCGCGGCTGGTGGTGAGGCGGGTCACCCGACTTTGCACGGTTTGCGGAGCCGGTTCTTTGGCAATCAGGCGGTTCAGAATGTCTGGCGGCACAAGGTAGCCCCCTGACGTATCCGCGCCCTCCTGCAACACCTTCAGCGCGTCGGCCTTAAGGCCGTGGCTGCCGCTGCGCAGGTAGCTCTTGAAGGCGCTACCATACTCAGGCTGCGAGATGACCTCGAACATCTTCTTGTCCATGAGCATCTCGCCCTCATCGTTGACGATGATGCTGCCCTTGAGGTTTTCAATCGTCGCCTCGCCGGCCCGGCGCATGCCTTCCAGCGTAGCACCCCCGGTCATTTTGAGCATTGGAGCCTGCTTGCCCGCGAAATCGTTCAAGTTTTCTAGTCGTTGTGCCCGCTCGATCTGGCCCTTGAGACCTGCCCCTTCTTCGAGAAGGATATCGAGCCTGGCATTGTCGTCGGCGGTCGGCTTCTCGACAGCGAGCAATTTGTCGCTGTCGGCCAGGACCGCTTTAAGCCGTTCCTGTAGCTCTCTGAGAGCCATAACGTAACCTCCTAACTTGGTAATGTGGCTGCGTAGAGTTTGAGCATTTCGAGCCGCAACCGCGCGTTGCCCGCTTTCGCTGGCTCCGTGCTGTCCAGAAGTCCGGCCATCTCGTCACAAGCCCCGCGCATTGCATCCAGGCATTGATTCAGACGTTTGCGCGTGGCCGTGCTGAGTACCCGGCCCTCCTTGACTCTGCGCTCGCGGAGGTCTTTCGTGCGCTCCAGGAGCGAGGCGGTATATGTTTTCGCCATTTCGGCGTGGATACCAATTGGCATCGTGTCCATGTTGTGGCCCGTGACGGGCACGTAAGTTTCTTCAACTTGGGTTGGCTGGCCCAGACCGGCAACGTGGCCATCCTCACCCAACGTAAACGGCACTGAGTAGTACCGTTCCTGCCCGTTCTTGCAGATGCAGACGATGGCGTGGTCGCTATACATTTCCTCGACGTAGCAGTAGCCAGGCTGGTCGCCCCAGGGCATCGCTGCGGCTAATTGCTGTTCGATCATCGTGTTTATGTCGCGTCGGATATCCTCCCAGGAAACGGCCTTCACCGACTTCTTGGAATCGTCGGTTGCCTCTATGCCCATTGCCTCAGCAGCCGCCAGGAGCTTCTTCTTCGCCTTTCGTTTCGCTTCCTCGCTCTCAAACTCCGTCTGCTCGAAGCGCGCCAGGGCATTTTGGACGTGCGTCTTGTCATGAATAGGCAAGTGCCGGCCGCCCTCGCTGTCGATATAAGCGAAGTCATCATCGGAAAGCGCATTACGTCGCTTGCTGGTAAGCTCCGCTTTCAGCGTATCCTCGTCGTCTGGCAGGTCGATGCCAATGGCCTTGAAATGACTCTTGGCCTCGGCAAATGCGACCTCGGCGAACGGGTTCGCCGGCGTTGGTGTCAGGCTGCCCTCGATGAGCGGCCAACGCAGAATCTCCCCGCTCTTTTTGTTGACCTCGACAAGATGCCGCATAGAGCCGGAGGATAGCGCTAATTTGCCCTTCTCGATAAGTTCCTTGATGGCGGAATAGTATTCGTGGTTGGCATCGAGCTGGGCCTGCATCCAGAGACCCTTGTCGTCGCTGCTCAGGCTCTTGATACGGCCAATCACCGACGCGCCGGTCTTACTGTCCAGGCCATGATGATAAAGCAGGGGCCTATCCGTGAACCAATCGAGCACGAAGTCAGTCTGTACCGAAAATCGTTCACCCACGACGTCGGCTCCGTTGAACGGTCCCCCATTCGGAGCTAGCAGGCCGACTATCTCAGTCTCGCTTCCCTCGGCAAATTTGACTGCTTCCACACTGCACCTCCAAAACAAAAGCCCGTTCGGGCGGTCTGGCCGCTCAAACGGGCTGCTCAGGGCAGTCTATGCTAGTCCTTACTAGCCTGTCTTCAATTGCCCTTGATTATACCAGAAAATGTCTTTGAATGAAAGACTGGTGACGTGCCACTCGCCATGGTGCTTAGCTTTAACGAGTATCCGGTCACCCGCGATCTCGAACAGCGGTGTATTGCAGCACTGGCAACGAACCATCATGCCGGTACACTCCATTCTAGCGGTGCTTTCCACAATCATCACGGACATCATTTAACCCCCCGCGCGCGCTTCCACATATCAATCCAGGTCGGTTCTCGCGGGCTCGTCCAGTGATGGCCACAATGGCACCGATATTCCAAGCAACTCCCAAGATCGTAGACACAATACCAGGGATGTCCAAACCAGTGGTGCCACAAGCGAAACACGTGTTTCATCAGCGTCTCCTGAGCGCCGCCATGACAGCGGCTTTGATGTGACGTTGTACAACACCGCTGCGAATCACCCGAGCAATCGCCGTTTCATCCGTCACCCAGCCTCGTGCCTTGTGAACGCGCGCCTGGGTTTTCTCCCCGTGCACCCATTTGGCATAACTGGCGATGTTCCCCAGAACGTGCCCGACACGGCCTCGTGTCGCAATGCCCCAGCGTCGGCCCAGCGTCTCTGACGTTTTGCGCCCGTGAACCGCCCCGTCCTTGAGCCGCCACTTTGGGCCATAGCCGCGCTCGTACCAGCGATTCGAGGACGGCGAGTTAGCAGCACTGGCAGGCGAATAGGGCGCTACCTCGTTCTGTATCTCCAGCGCAATCGCCATGGTCGCGGCTTTGATCGCGGGATTCAGGTCGATGCCCAGCTTGCGTTGTATCTCTTTGATGCCGGTTATCCGGATGCCGTAGCTCATGCAATCTCCAATGCTTTTTTAGCGGCTGTCAGAGTCAGGAAACATCGGCAACGGGTGTGAAGGGGCGGCCCGCTAGGATATTCTAAGCCCCACATTGATTCAGGTTTGCCGTTCCAAGGCAAGCAGCGAGGGCAAACCAATTCATCATGGCTGGTATGAAATACCCGCGTCGTCCTAATGCCACTATCCTCAAGCTCCCTTTGATAATGGTTTGTTGCCTGGCTGTATGCCCTAGTAATCTCCGTAATGCTGATCATCTCGGCACGGACGACACCAAAGGCCGGCTCAATCAATGCCTGCAGCTCACCAATCGTCATCCCTGGCAGCGTCGTGTATTTCTCCATAGCACCACGTAGCACCTTCTGCGTCGTCTCCGTCAGGCCCTTGACCAGATCATAGGTGTAGCTTTTCGCCCACTCCTGAGCCGCGGCGTTCACGACGGCAATATCAAACTGTACGCCAACCTCGGCGGCCAGCCTGATGCCCTCATTAGTTGCCGCCTCTACTAATCGCGGCTCGATCACGCGCCGAAAGCCGTCGGTGAGATCGTCATCACTGATCGTGTCCCCGCGCTTGATACGCTCGGCCAATGCCGGCGCCCACTTGCTAAACAGTTCCTCCAAGGCCCGTTGCAGCCCCTTTTCGGCCTCGTCGCGAGGATCGACGGCCTTGATAGGGACTGTGTGGCCGTTATTGCCATTCCGCTTCCCCGCAGGCAACAGCTTGATGCCGGACAGTCCTGGCAGAGCCTTAACGGGTGGCGCGCCAGGCTCCCCCAGGACCGCCGGCACCTCTATGACGTTCGTCGGTACGTGGCGCACATCCCCGGTCGCCTCGGGGCTCAGGCCCAGAGCGCTGCGGTATTCGTTGACCGTTATGGCGCCAGACTTGAAACCCTCGACCAACGGCGTAAGGCGCTGCTGCTGCTGCATCGCCAGGGCCCTAACTCTGCTGGTGTCGAACTCACAAACTATGCCCACCCCGAATTCTGACGCAACATCATTCGTGTATTGATCGCTGTAGCGACGCCAATAGTTGCTCAGCGTCGTCTCTGTGAAATACTCGCGTAGCTCTGTGATGCTGGCACGATTGTTGGACTCCCGCAGGCCGATGCGCTGGCCGGCCAGCACGGCAGGAACTCCTAGGGCACCACATATTCTGGCCTCTGAGATTTCACGTATCTCCGGGAACTCCAGCTCACGGAGGTTGAACCCGATCTCGGTAAGAGTGGTTTCGGCGTCCAGAAGGGCCGGCGTCCCACGGTTAGCCCCGCCAAACTCGGCGCGAAAGTGAGCCTTGGTCGCCCTGGCCTCCTCGGCATTTCGGACCTCGCGCTTGAGATTGATAGCTACGCCAGGGATGGCATAGTTTGCCAGCAAGGCGCCAACGAACTTTGTAGCCTCGTTATCGCTGGCGATCATTCGGGCAAGTGCTTGCACGGGACCGAAGCCCTCAACGATGCCGCCGCTCTCGCCCGCAGGATCGGGCAGATTGAAGCTCATAATATCCCGCCTGGGGATGGGCACGAAATCGCCTCGGCCTGGCTGTTGGTATGACCAGCCCCACAATACCTGTTCGCCTGGCTCGTCACTGTCGCTGTAGATCGGACCGACGCGATCCGGGCGCAGAGGCCACAGGGCAACCAGTCGTCCAGCATTGTCACGGCGTTTCCACCAAAACGACTGACCCGCAATCGCCATGTGGATTGTCGTGAGCTCCCAAAACTCGTACTCGGTCATTAGCTCGTTGGGGGCCTTGATAAGCATCGACAGAGGGTGTTGCCGGTCCAGCGAGGTTCTCTCGCCATTGGCATCCTCCTGGTAGGCAACAAGCGGTGGTTCCGGCACGGACTCGGCCAGGATGCGGATACAGGCATAGACTATCTCATTCTGCCGAAACGCTTCGTTCGCCAGGGGCAGGAATTTGCTCGCAATCAGCCATAGCTGCCCCGCCATCCAGTCGGCGACGAGGGCCAACGAATGCGCCGTCGTGCCGCGCAGTAGGTCGATGCGGGAACGTAGCCAGCTAAGCATTTACAGGCTCCTTGGCGGTTTCCTCGGCCAGCCACCAGGACGGGATGCTGCCACGCAGGCCAAGTACGACATAACGAAGGCTGTCGCAGCGGTGGTACTGTTCCTTGTCCTTTATTTTTTCGGTCGGCTGGCCCATCTCGTCTACCTCACGGCTATAGGTGCCCAGCTCGTCGAGCACGCCTTTGCAATCATCGAAGATGAACAGGCGAAACGTTTTGAACAACTCGATAACACGATCTAGCCCCGATTCCACATCGGACACTGGCGGCTCTTGGACGTATAGCCCTTCCGCCTGCCAGTCTAACCGCTGCTGTACCTCTGACTTGCTGCCCCCATGCCAGGTCAAGACGTTCTTCCCTTCCGCCACGGCCTTAGCAGCCTGGGTATGCTGGCGCGTCGTTTTCCCACCCTCGAGACTCTCATTGTACAGATAGTAGATATTCGCTTGCGGGTCATGCGCCAGCCATACCAACGCCGTGTTGACCGCTCCGAAGTCGATCCCTATGTGCCGCGGCCACTCCGGCGGGATCGCAAACGGCTTGACCTTGTGGCCCCCCTCCTGACGATAGGTGTCCAGGAAATCCGAATATATCAAACCGGCTGGCCGATCGTATTGGCCCTTGTAAAATAGATTGAATTTCCACTTTGGCAGCGTCCGCTTGGCCCGCTCGTATTCCGCTTTTGGGAATATCGGGTTGACCGTGCTCTCGAACTGGATTACCTCGATATCCGGATCGCCATTGCGCCAGGGGTCGTATATCTGCTGCTTGAGCCAGCCGAGATTGTATAAAGTCGTGCCGCCCAGGACGCGACCTTGATATAGCGAGAGCCGCCGCAGCACGGCCTCCCAGGATTCGAGGCGAAAGTTGTCCTGCCCCACCTCGTCCAGCCAGGCCGCCTTGGCCGTGGCAGATTCCAGGCTCTCGGCGTTGGTCGCAGAGCCAAAAATTACCCGCGTCTGGTTGTCGTGAAACGTGAATACCCTGTCGCTGGCGTGCCAGGTTCCCAGGTTCAACGTATGCTGGAAATAGCGAAGGAACTCGGGCAGCATCTTCAATTTGAGGAGGGGGAACGTCGACGTAACCGCCAGATAGTCGCCCGGGCCACAACGCTGTATTTCCCTGTGAAGCCAAAGGGGACCGAAGCCAGAACGATGTCTTACCTCCTTGTGTTCCGGCTAGCATAAATACGAAGCGCTTCTTGCTGCGCCACGCTCTTGCCTGACCTGAATGCGGACTGAGAATTAGACGTTCGTTCTCAACTCGCCACAATGCAGTAGACATCGTTCTATATCACCTCCCCGTACAACCATAGCGGACCTAATGATGTTTTACTATTAGGGCTATGATGTGCTATAATGCATCTATGCCAAAAGTGAGTAAGAAACCCAAGACGCTTATTGAATGCGCCTGTGGTTGCAATATCAAGTTTCCGATGTATGATACCAAAAGTCACAAACGCAAATACTTTTCCAGAGAACACTTCGACAATAGAGGCCATCGCCCTACTGAAAACCCCATAATTGACTGTGCTTGTGGATGCGATGAACAATTGCATCAATATGACACTCGGTTTCGTCAACAACGCTTCATACGAGGCCACCAATCTAGAATTCAACCCAATAAGCAAGTAACCATACCTTGCGAACATTGCGGTCAACCCATAGTCCGTTCTCAATGGCATTTCAAGCGTGTCAGCCATCAGTTTTGCAATCAACAATGTGCTGGATATTGGGCCACCAAACATGGTAGTAGAAAAGGTGAGAATAACGGTTATTACAACACTATTACCGTTCCTTGCGCTGGCTGTGGTCAGCCAGTGTCGAAAGCCGCAAGCCTTATCAATAGGCGTAATAACCGTGTCTACTGTTCCGTTTGCATCCCTCTCATTGTTCATCCTGGACGCAAGGGCTTTTATGTTGGCTATCCGGCGGAGTTTAACCAAGCGCTTCGAACACAGATTCGCAAACGCGACAAATATAGCTGCCAACTCTGCGGCCAATTGCAGAAAGAGGCGGGGACTCTTCACGTTCACCACATTGACTACAATAGGTTTCACAATGATCCTATGAACCTCATAAGCCTATGTCGCATCTGCCACGGCCAGACGAACTTTGACCTTTCTAAATGGACACAAAAGCTACAAGCCTTGATGCAACAACACCTCCCATAATGTCGGAGTCATTCGCTTTGTTCCTCATTGGGCAGCTTGATGATAATCTCCTTGATCGGGATCAATGGCGTTCCGTCCCTGCCGGTGACCTCCTGGCGCTCGACATAGCCTTCGTCTTTGCCGAGGGTCTTCAAGACAAATTGCACGGCCCAAGGATCGCCATTCAACACGGCGGTCCGTAGGCTCATCTGGCCGTAGTCGACGAGCTCCCTCTTCTTCTGATCGAGGAGATCATTGACCGCCTTCCAGCGACGGCCATATCGCACAACCGTCTGACGACTAACACCAAGAACCTTAGCAGCACCCGTTCGAGTGAACCCTTTCTCTATTGCTGCGAGTACTTCCTCAATGGTATGGGCAGGTTTATTTCTCATGCTCGTTCAACTGTAACATTTTACCGTTATTCACATTTACCATTATTCACACTCGACAGCCACCCCCCCCCCTCGTTGGCACTATCAGCACCACTATACATAACCTACCGGCCAAACGCCATAGAATAAACGTACTACTGGGACAGGTTTAGCCAATCCCAGGCCAGGGCGACGGCGTGGGCCGAATGATTGGCACCGAGGGACTCATAGGCCACGTGGAGATGATTCCGAACGGTGGCAGGGCTGATGCCAAGCAAGTCGGCTATTTGTTTGTAGCCGTAGCCGGACGCCAGCAGCCTGATTATCTGAAGCTGACGCTCCGTGACGGGTGGCGTGGTCATCACGAGCTTCCGACAAAGCCCTTGCCGAACTGGCCCACTCGCGGGTCGACAACGGAATAATTGACCGAGCCCAACGCCTTGCCATCTACAACCAACTTCACACGGAAGCTGCCAGGCTTCACGGTTACCTCGATTGGCACGGCCAGCATGAACGTCTGGTGCTTGACAAAACTATCACCAGTTGGCTTCGGCATGCTGAAAGTGCCACTGGCGATCTGGCCAAGGCGCTGGCCCGCTTCTTCGAGATCGACGACGAAGGTATGTTCGTTGCCCAATTCTGCCCAGCCCAACGACAATGCCGCCGCCAGCATCGTTACATGGCTGCCCTGGCGCTGGTTATTGTAGAACACGTTCCAGCCGCCCCCCAGGATGAACATCTTGCCGCCACTCACCTCAGCGGCATCGGCGAGCATTAGAAATTGCAGTTCCACGTCATGAACCCTCCTTAGCTATTAGCTCCCAGGCGAGCGGTGTTCCACGCTCTATGTCTCTGGCCGCTCGTCTACCAATGATCTCATCGTAATGTCGCGGGTGCAGGCCCGCACTTGGTCGGATAGAGCGAATGTTCTCGGCGGTAAAAACGGCGCCCACGGCGATATCTCTGACAGCAAACAATGAGCGCCGGTAGCGCAGGTTCTCACGCTCTGATTCTGTCGGTCCATAGCTCACCTCTCCTAATGCCTGTTCTGCCGTTCGCACGGCCTGAACCATCGCCTTGAACTCGTGAGGTTCCAATGAAAAAGCAGCGTCCGGGCCCCCTCGCGCACGGCCCAGGCACAGATGCTTCTCGACAATACAGGCCCCCAGGGCGACGGCGGCGACGGGTACGGCGACGCCGAGGGTATGATCGGAGAGCCCGACAGGTATGCCCCGTTGATATTCTACTACTGGGATGGTCCTCAAATTTGCCTCTGCTACTGGTGCTGGGTAACCGCTCGTGCATTTCAGCAGCGCGATGGAACACGGGGGCAATAAGTACCCATCCCGCATTCCCTCGTTGCAAGCATTTATTCCGTCGCTAACCTCAGCCCTGGTTGCCATTCCAGTGCTCAGAATAACAGGCCTGCCCTTGCTCGCCATATATCTGATAAGCGGCAAGTCTGTCAGCTCAGAGCTCGCAATCTTATGGCAAGGCACCTTTAGGCTTTCCAGGAAGTCCACGCTCTCGCAGTCGAAGGCGGTTGAGAACCAGATCAGCCCAATAGCCTCAGCCATCCCCCTCACCCTCGGTTGCCAGTCCCACGGCATAGCCGCTTCCTGGTACAAATCGTAAAGCGTGCGCCGCTGCCCCTGCCACTCGATTTGAAAGAGATAGCTATCACAGTCCAAGGTCATGCCATCGGCAGTATAGGTCTGCGTCTTAACGGCGTCTGCCCCCGCGGCTTTCGCACAGCGCACGATCTCCAGGGCTTCATCAAGCGAGCGAGCGTTCGCGCTCATTTCGGCCACGATGAACACGGGCTGGCCTGGGCCAATTGTGCGACCCGCAATATCAATGCTGGTCATCATATTTCCTCCATACCCATTTGGCAGCATGGCCAATGTCCCCCATGTTCGGCAGGCTTAACGCGAGCCGATTAACCAGACAGTCATACTCCGGTTCACGCCCCTCAGCCTGGGCCATCGCGGCGTTGACTACCCGTGACAGCAGGTAGTAGGTTGAGGCAAAATATTCCGGCCATCTGTTCACGGCCAGCCCGCTGGCATCGTCCAACGCTCGGGCGAGTCCCGTAACCTCAGCGTCTCGCAGATAGCGGTTCCAGGGTGGCACTGTAATTGCCGCAAGCCCCACCTTCGCCCGCCACTCGTTCAGCCGCTGTAATCCATCCTCCGAATGCTCAAACATCACGTATTTGCCGCCAGGTCGCAACAAGGCGATGATGTTACGTATGGCAGTTTCCTGTGTCGGCCAGTCAGGCAGGGTGATTATGCAACGTTCGCTGTAAATCAGGTCATAACTATAGTCCACAATTGGCCTGGCTACGTCGGAAACCCTTGTGGCCCAATTTCCTCTAAGCTCATTCCTCCCCGACGCCAATTCTAGCGCCTTGCTTGCCAGGTCAATCATTTTATGAGAGCGATCACAGCCCGTCCAGCCAATCTCGAACTGCCGCAGCAAATGCAGGCCGGTCTCGCCATCTCCGCAGCCCACGTCGAGCACCCGCATCCCATCTCGGACGTGTTTAGCAATCTCACGAATCTCTAGCTGTTTGAGGATATGGTCACGACGGTTAGCCTCAAGGGCCTCGTCGTTTTCCCAAAACACGTTAACATTCACGTTTCGATCTCCTTGATGTCATAGCAGTGCTCTCACCAATTGAAACGCTTCTGCGCAGCCACAGCCAGCCACCGAGCCCCAGTAGCCCGCCGCGTGGCGTATCGCCTCCGGTGAGCGCGGGTGTGGATACGGGGGCATCTCGCCAACGTAGGACGCCAAAGCTGCCAGCTTCTTGTCAAGGGTCGCGCTCACGTCAACAAATATGTTGGCCTCGAACCTCGGGCCGCACTGGAACGACCACTCTGTAGACGAGGGGACTGAAAACGAGCGGACCTCGCGCACAGTCTGGCCAGGCGTCGGCCTCGTGGCCATCCTCGCGGCCTGAGCGACGATGCGGTGGTCGAGATTCGGATCGCCAGCATGATGAGTGAATAACAACGTCGGCTGCGCCATGTCGAGCCACCATTCGATGATCCCATTAATCCTTAACAGTGGCACTGTATCCAGCATCTGATCCGGCAGCCTGCCAAACTTGATGTCTCGAATGCCTAGGACCTCCAACGCGGCGTATGTCTGTTTCTCTTTAGCCCATGTCGCTTTAATGTCCTCCTTCTCCCGAGCGCAGCCGGTTGCCAGAATTAGCACCTCCACAGTGTGGCCCTCCATCACCAATCGCGCCAAGGTCGCGCCTGCGCCCAGACACTCATCGTCGGGATGGGCCACCACTATCCCTATTCGTCCTTGTCGCACCAATAACTCGCCGGGTGCTGGAGGCCAATTGGGTGGCGTGTATGTCATCACAACTCCTTCTCCCGCTCATCGCCGTCGCGCCCGCTAAACGGCAGTTTCCATTCCTGGCGCAGCGTCTTGATTGCGGATATCGCGCCGCTGTATCGCGCCTCGTCCAGACTGGATTTGTCCCGCTGGTATGCCGCATTTTTCCACTTGTGCTCGTACCAAGTTTCAAGGTTAAGCAGCTTGCCGAAAAACTCATGGTCTTCGCGTTCCTGGTAGGCGTAGAGAAACGGCGCCCGCAGCAACGACGATTCAGCCGGAATGGTCACCTTGATGCCTCGGCCCTCGGCAATACCTAGGAAATATTCCAATGATGGCCGTTGCGAGCCCCACTCCTCATCGGCGGTATCAACGCCATACACCCCGATCTCTTGGAAGCCTTCGAGGATCGCCAGTGCCGCCATGAATGAGAAGGTACTAGTCAGGTAAGGCCGAAACGCCTTGGTTACCTTCTCCAGAGGATAGGGGACGCTGGCGGGGATGTCCTCGTAATACTCTTGCATGTAGATCGGGCATTTCATCTCAGCCAATTTCCAGATGTGCTCTGGCCCTTCATCTTCCAGGTTGACGAGGCGCTTGTGCAGCTCGAACCAACGGTCCCAGTGGGGCGCCTCGGGAAATAATTTATAGATAGCGTTCAGGCCCCAAATCTCCCACTCGGCTTGGTCGAACGGCGCTCGGTCCCGCGAACTGGAAAAGCCCACGATGGCAACGCGCCTCTTTTTGATACTATTTGGCAACAGGTTTTGTTTCATGTGCTCTCCTTTTCCTTTATTGGCCTTATCGTCACGTCCGCCTCGATGCGCCCGCAGCGCAGCGCTGGTCGGCTGAACTCATAGCGAAAGCCAGCGTATTGCAGAAAGGCCCTGGGATAATTCTCCGCATCCAGCATCCGGATGTGGTCGAACAATCCCTGTAGCGAGCCGAGGCCGGATAGCTCGCTCTGATCCGGTGTTCGCCGCCTGAACGTCGTTCCCGCGCCCCTCTGTGACACTGGCTCAATTTGCTTGCTGGCTATCTGTTGTGCCATTCTCAGCGAGAGCCATGTTGCCCGAATGTAGATCTCTTCTGCCAAACCTTCAAGAGATAGATCATACTGCAAATAAATTGGCCCAGCGTCCATTTCCTCAACCATCCTAAAAGCCGTGAGTTTGGTGCTGTCGTAACCGGCATTTATCAGATTTTGAAGCGGCGTCCCTCCGCGGCCAAACGGGACATTCGTCATATGAAAGCCGACACAATTGTATAGCTCGAGCACCGAGCTTGGCACCTTATCTGACCAGTGCAGGAAGAAAATGCAAGCCGGCTGTAGCTCCTCAAGTATCCCCTGGACTAGATGTTCAAAGAAATGCCAGTGTTTGCCCAACCGCGCGTCCTCGAATACATTTCGATTCCACGACTTTGTGCCGATGACGATATAATTGTCCTGCATCTATATATCCTGCAAAGCCCATTCCATAAACAGCGCTTCAATGAAGCGAGGATTGTCCGCCTTCAAGACACTGGCCAGCAGAAGCAGCGCCTCTATCCAGCCTGCTTCTGCTGGCAGGACCTCAATCGCCGCAAGCAGCTCATTCTTGTGATCGGCGTCAAGCCACCTGAAGCTAGTAATTTTGGCAGACAGGTCCGCGCGGGTGGTTCTGAGCGGCAGGTCGCTCAGGTGCGTCGCCAGGCTACGATAATTGATACGGCGTATCATTACTCGTACCACAAACCATCCACAAACAGCGCCTTATACATCGTAAATTGCGCTCGATCTTCTACGATCCTATAATGCGCCCTGGCATTAGCCACTGCAATAAAGATGTCGTCGTCTTTTCGTTCGAGATGTATATTCTGTAGAGCGAGAAAGTCATACGTAAAGACGACCTCCTTGTCCCATTTGTCGACGGTTATATCGCCTGTTTCGTAGCTTATGCTAAAGACCATCTCACGCCCTGCCCGCTATCTCGTTTTGCTGTTTCGGCCTGCCGTGATATCGTTCTTCATGCTCGCGAAACTGCATCCGATAGACATCAATGGCGTTTTGCTTCGCACTCGCAAGCGCGCGCTCTAGCATCTCCTCCTGCTCTGCCTTAAATCGTTGTTCATCCTCAGCGTGTCTTGCCCGTAGCGCTAGCGTGTCTGCTTTGTCCCATTCGAGCAGTTCACGAATGGCTCTCAATTCAGTCAAAATGTGCTCGTCTCTCATTCTATCCCCTTCCTCAGCAGAGTTCTCGCTGTCTCCAGATGGCCCTCTCTCAATTGCCTCACCTCCCCTCAAACAATACCATCGGCAGTTTGTCCGCCATCAGGTTTTCTACGTCCACTAGTTCTATCTCGGCCTTGATCTCCCTTGCTGCCTCAAGCGTTAACTCCACATCAGCCTGAGTATGCGCCAGGTTCGGTAGCGTTGGACGGTTCCAGAGTATCCCTCTGTCGCGCATGCCAAGCGTAAAATAGGTCTTGTGGGCCAGGCTCGGAAACTGAATCAGCAACCGCGGCGCGTGCCCGATCACCTCATAACCCTGGCCTGTCAAACCGTCCATCAATGCTCGCCCAATAGTCCATAGATGATCAACGCCTTCCTGATGCCACATGTCCAGCACGGCATCGGCGGCCGCCAGAGACACGGCGTTACCAAAATGCGTTGACGAAATGAACACAGGGTCTGCCCTGGCGAACCAGTCAAAGTATTCGCGACGCCCCACGATACAACTTGTCGGGATGCCATTGCCGAGAGCCTTTCCCATAACTACCAGATCGGGAGTTATCCCGTAGCGCTCGCAGGCCCCACCCAGGCCATAGCGCAGTCCCGTCACTACCTCATCTGCAATGAGCAAGCAGCCGTGAGCATCGCAGAGCTGCCGAAGGCTGGCGTAATAATCAGGGGCAGGATCGTTCATCGGATGCTCAAAGATAATTGCAGCTATATCTGGCTCAGCCATCTGGCCGCCCAGAGTTTCCAAGTCGTCGAACGAGAAGTCCTCTACGTATTGCGGTTGCGTCACCCCCCAGGCCGGCGGCGTCGTGCTGACGAACGCATCGTGGAAGCCATGGTATCCACTGGACAAAACGCGCCTTCTGCCGGTAACCGCCCGGGCGAGACGAATCGCCATCGAACATGCGTCACTGCCACTGAGCCCAAACCGCACGCCAAGGCCATCAGGTGCCCAGCCAGGAACGTGCGTGCCGAGCAGGTTAACGAGTTTAGCCGCAACCTCGCCCTCGAGGAAATGCGGCAATGAAAATGCAACGCCATTTCCAATCTGCCGGCTAAGCCGCTCTTGATATCCCCGATGACCATAACCCAGCAAATTAGCCCCCAAGGCCGATATCCAATCCAAATATACCCCATAGCCACTGTAGGCGTGGGCTCCCGTGCCATGACTCAAGGCGTTCGGCTCAAATCCCTGAGCAAAAAATCGCGGGTCTTTGGAAAAGGTCGTGGCTATTGGAAGCTGCTCAGTTAACCAGTCTGGCATGCCATCTCCTTATTGCCTTCAAGGTTTGCGGCATTGTGCTAATGTCGTTCGGCAACAGTGGATAAAGTGACCTCATAAATGCCAAATCCCCTGCTGTGTCAACAGTCCAACGGTGAAGACATAACTGCGCCCAATGGTCCTCATTCGTGAATCGAAACTCGTCTGGGTGTGTGTGCAGGTACTGGGTGACGTGTTCCCGGTCAGACGGCAACTGGGCCTTCTCCCAGAGTAATTTGAGCGTAGCCATCGACATGACCTCAGTGTCCAGGCCATCGGGCCAGGTCCGCCAAGGGAATACATTTGAGACATAATCATAGCCGCCCTTGAGAAAACGCCGCACTACCCGTGAGCCCACCTGCGGACACCACAGCGGGCAGTCCCCCGTCACCCTCACCACCACATCGGCGTTTACCAGGTGTGCCGCTTTCAGGTAGCGGTCCAGCACATCGGTGGCGCTACCCCTGGTACAACTGACCCCTTCCCGCACACAAAAATCGAGGATGGCGTCATCCTCGGGCAGATCGGTCGTCGCCACCAGGACGGAATCAATCAGGCGAACCTGGCGAACCCGATTGACCACGTGCCACAGCATGGGCTTGCCTCCGATGGGTAGCAATACCTTATTTGGCAATCTTTTGCTGCCAAGGCGCGCTTGAATTATTGCTATCGTCTTCATGCTGTCTCCAAACCTGTAGATATTCTATCGCTCTATTTAGGCGCTCTACATCGTCCCTAAATGAGCCGAGACCACGATTACAGCCAGCACATAATATCCCTCTCGGTTGTCCACTAAGTTGGAACAAGCATCATTGCTAGTGTACCTATCCCCAACCAACGCACCATCTCATTTCCCCCTGGCCTGTACTAATAGTTGGAGCACCTTGACGGCTTCACCTACAGGATTCGCGCTTGGTACGCCGCTTTCGACAGCAGTTAGAAAGGCGACCATTTCATCAAGATACATCCGATTCATTTCATAGCCCGTATGCTGGCTGTCCTCAGCATCCCACGACACCTGGTCGCCGCTCCCGCCGGAAAGACAAATTTCCCACCAATCACCAGACACTCGCTCAAAGTCCATGTGCAACCGCGATTCACCATTTTGGTGGCGCAACATCAACTCGGCCCAGCCATCCGTTTGCAATCCGAGAGTCTTGGCAGGTCGCAAATCAGCCCACTTCAGCTCAGCCAAACCAAGCAGCCACAACGCTAAGTCGACCAAATGCCACCCAACATCCAGCGTTACGCCGCCATACTCCGCACTGGCGCTATACGACTTGCGCCAGTCCGTGCCACGTCGCCAGCTCGGTAAGTACGATTGATGGCCGATTTCCAGGAACAGGGAATCATGCAATACCCCTGAATCAAGCGCTGCCTTAATGCGCATCGGTCCCTCGTGGTATCGCCAATTGCAGGCGACCATGTTGATCAGTCCCTCCGCGTCGAGCAGTTCGACCAACTCGGGCACACCGGCCATGTTATGCGACACCGGCTTTTCAATGAATATGTGGCAACCGTGCTCTGCCGCTTCCATCGCCTGTTGAACGTGAAATTGCGGTGGTGAGCAGATCAGCACGGCATCGGGCTGCCATTCCCAGATGGCTCCGATGGCTGTCGTGCATAGCTGATGACTGCATTCCAGTTGGTACCAGCCGGGCAGTCGGTCCCACTCGGGGTCAAAAAGTGCTAGGTCAGAGTATCCGAGGTGCACCAGGTTTCGCGCGTGCCGAGAGCCTATCGAGCCACAGCCCAGTATAGCTACTCGCATACCTGGTACCTCGCCCCTTTCTTGAGCAACGCGCAGACCGCCCTTCGGCGCTCGGCGATGCCGAATCCAGGGAGGCCCGTTTCATAATCATAGACCCGCTCTGAGCGCGACGCGTATAGCACACTCGCCAGAAATATCTCATGGTACGCCTGTTTATAGGTGTTCACCCCTTCGCAATGCCGGTATCTCGTTTTCGTGGGCCAGCGTGGCGCAAAATCGTTGATGATTAGACATCCATCGGTCGCCAGAACCCGATCTATCTCAGCAACCGATTGAAACAGATGCTCGCGCGCGACCCAATGGAAGCAAAACGCCACGATGACCAGATCGAACCAGGGGCGACGGAAAGGCATATCGTCTGCTGAGCCTCGGAACAGCCTCACCCGCGGATATCGCTGGCATCCGTCTCGTATGGCATCGCTCGACGGTTCAATGCCGAAGGCTCGGCAACTGTATCGTTGGCGAAGCGCCTCCAGGCGCCAACCATTTGCACAGCCGACCTCAAGGACACGACGGGGACGCAGGCCCACTGATTCAATCATGCGCAGGACTGGATCGCGCAGGGTTCGCCCAGGGTCAGTCAGCGCCGCCTGATTACGCGCGAAATATTGATCGGCCTCTCCATCCCAAAAAATATCATCCTGCATTGGCGATCATCTCCTTTATCTGCTCGATTGTGAGCCTGGTCTCGTTGATGTCCGAGTGGTACTCAAATCCGACCGGCACAGGTTTGCTGCCAGCGTGATTGCTCGTCCACCAGGGATGAGCCGGCAAGAGGACATATCTGTCGCCCAGGTCCACGGCATTATGGCTCTCCTGGCTGCTAATCAGGCTCTCGTGGAGCTTTTCACCCGGCCTGATACCGATATACTCAATTCGACACTCAGAGGCCATAGCTCGGGCCAGGTCCAGAATATTGACGCTCGGCAGCTTGGGTATGAAAACCTCACCCCCGTCCATGATGGACAGAGACGAGATGACGAACTGAGCTGCCTGCTTCAGGGTAATCATAAAGCGGGTCATTCCTGGATCGGTCACGGTTATGCAGCCACCAGCTCGCTGGTCGCGCCACAAGGGAATTACGCTGCCGCGGGAACCAACGACGTTCCCATACCTCACACAGGAGAATCGTGTCCCGTGCTCACCCCGATAAGCGTTGGCCTGGATAAACAGCTTCTCGGCACACAGTTTTGTAGCGCCGTAGAGGTTGACCGGTGCCGAGCATTTGTCGGTGGAAAGCGCGACCACTTGTTTGACGCCGCAATCCAGGGCAGCATCGACAACATTCATCGCTCCAATGACGTTTGTGTAGATGGCTTCTCTCGGATTATACTCACAGGCCGGCACCTGCTTTAGGGCAGCCGCATGGATTACGATGTCGATATCGTGGAACGCACGTCGCAACCGTTCAACATCGCGCACGTCACCGATAAAAAACCGCACGGGCGAATCGTCTGTTTCGGGCCACAACGCACGCATCTCGTGTTGCTTCAGCTCGTCTCGGCTGAACACCACCAGGCGACGCGGGCAATGGTCCCGATAGGCTACCTCAAGGAACTTGCGACCAAAGGAACCCGTGCCTCCCGTGATCAATATTCGCTTGCCGTCCAACAGACGCTGCTGCATAATTTCTACCACCCTTCTGCTTCCCGCTTAGCCTTATCTTCCCAAAAGGTGGCACAAGGGCTTTTGGCCCTTTTCGGGTCCCGCTCACTTGCAGGTACTTGATCAATCAGTTGCTCTAAGTCATGGCGCTCAGCTAGCAGGGATTTCAAGGGCTTGCTCCTGCTGGGGTGGCGCAATTTGCGGAGGGCCTTGGCCTCGATCTGGCGGACGCGTTCTAGGGTAGTCCCGAATCTCTTGCCAATCTCCGCCAAGGTGTGAGGCTCGCCGCCACCAAGACCAAAGTGTAGCTGTAGCACCGTTTGTTCCCTGGTAGATAGGGTAAGGAGTTGCTCATCGAGCACAGTCCGCAGCCTTGACCTCAAGACCTCGGCGAGTTCCCCTGCGTCGTTTCCAATATCTGAAGGCGCTATGGGAAGCGCAATCATCCCGCTAGTTGCCTCCTTAAGAACTCGTACCTGAAGCCATTTGGGGAACAGGTCGTCAGTGGTGGTGCCCAGTACAGAGGCAACCCTATCCGCTTGAAGCCAGGAGCAACGATAATCTTTCCTGAACGTCTCAAGAGTTTGTACTGTGGCAATAGATACATCGGCCATCTCCGCCAACTGGGCCTGTGTCAATCCCATTGCCAGGCGAAGCTTGCGCATACGCCAATTGAAGCTATGCACGGATATGCCAACAGCGAAGGGCCGCCTGACCGATATTTCCAACTCTTCCATCGCACTTCCATCTCAGAGGCTCATGATCTCGCTTTGCACACCGCCAGGCCGCCCTTGCGACCGATTTCCTCGTAGAAGCCCTTACCGTATGTATCCATAACCTTCTGGCCGCCTTTACGGCCACACGCCTTGTAGTGCTCCAGGCCGTACAATGCCTTCACAGTATTGCCTCCTTTGCGACCCGCCTCTCGAACCGTCATGGAAAGATCAATTACCATTTGCCTATCCTTTCTATTATTTGTTGGGGCCTGCCGGACGGCCCCTTGTGTCCCGCTTCGCGGGATTCGCACTTCGAGCCAATCCCAAGGGCTCGACCAGAGAAACGTATTCTTTTTGCCGTTGCTTGCCAGTTCTCCTCTTTCTTTATTTCGGGTTTTCGCCCCCGATTGGCGTTATATCCCATCAACCCGATCTGGCTCGGATTTGAAGGCTGTCACCTTGATAAATTGTTGTTCTATCGACTCCACATATCGCCTTACGATTTGTTCACCTACTGTGAAAAGCAGTTTATCGGGCTCAACAATCTCCGGATAATACGCTGTGAAGGTGGGGTTCAATTCTGGCACTCGGTGACCCTCCTCCACCTCGTCAAATGTGCTGCTTTCGACGTACACTGAGAGGACATTGGTAGCCTCATCAAAACTGAAGCCTAGTACGCTGGCGTCCGGTGGAATGCCCTCCCACTTTACCAGCGTCGATCCGTCCATGCCACGCAGTAAGTCTAAAAAGCTCCTGGCTCTAATCAACAGTTGCTTGACCCTGTGGGCTTGTAGATTGCTGTTAAATAAGCGGATCATTTATTTCCTCCAATAGCCCCCCCCTGCCCGCCAAACACGCCTCGTACCAACTGTATCTGGCGTAGCAGTCACCACGCCACCACCACACGTCGACTTGATAGTGGCCGCACTTCGGACAAGTGGCGTTTTCGTCAAAAGATTTCAGCAAGTCTAATCGCTCCTCTCCTCGTACTTCCTGCCGCAGTGCTTACAGGCGTTCTTGGGTCGATAGGGGATCTCGTTGTGCCTGATGTTCTGCCAGTCGGCAACCTCCTCGACAAAGTCCTTGCTGAATATCCCTGAGCCAGCACGCAAGAGGCGATCAAACATGCACCACCCCTGCCTGCCCTGGTCGTACATCGCTTGGTATCTCAATCTAACTGCTCCTCCACATCCCTTTCCATCTCGGCTCTGCACACCTCGCAGAGTCCACCGGCGAAGTCGCCCTCAAGCCCTGGCAGCGTGTCCAGGGTGCAGCCGCAGGATATACAGATGACGGTCATGATTCTACCTCCCATTCGCAGATTTGATCGCTTGTCTCATGACCATTAGAGCCAAAATCCATCAGCGCCTGGTCTTGCGTTGGGGTTTGTGATAGCCTGAGGTTTGCCAGGGCTTGCCTGAAATAGCTGGGCTTTAATTCGATCCCGATGCCCCGACGGCCTAGCGATACTGCACCGTAAATTTCCGAACCCACTCCAGCACATCAGCGTACCAGTTGCTACGCAATCCAGGAACAAAGCAGCCCGTCCCTTGCGAACAGCCCAATCAAGCAGGGCCTGTTGAAAGTCAAATAGAAACTCCGGCAGGAAGAGGGGCGCGAACCCATTGACCGCTCCCAATTGCCGCTTGCGTTCCAAGAATGCCCTATAGTCAGTTGTTGTCGACTGAATTATGGCGGTCATATTTGAGTTTCTGCCTCCGGTCGCCAATTCCAGATAGCAGCCTGGCCGGACTGTTCCGGCAAATAGCAACCGTCAACCTTCCACGGCTTGACGTATTTCGCCAGAAAGTCAAACCGCCCCCTTCGCTCAACCCGCCAAACAGCACCCTCGACGGCATCAATGGCCCCATGAAAACCGTGCTGGCCGAGACGCGCCAGGGCTTCGGGAATGCTAAGCGCACCACCACGGTGTAACTCGTGAGGCACGACTAACCTACCGCCTATCCGAGCCAGGAAGTCACCGTATGCTAGACGCTCATGGCCTACCATCAGGTCGAAGGCAACGAAGGGCTCACCCGTAAGTTTGTATCGCGTCCCGTGGGCCTGCGCGAGCCATTCGCCGACGATACGGCTACCGTCATACAGCAGGTCGAAAAAGCGCTGGCTGTTCTGTTCTACCCAGGCCCCAAAAACGTGGTGCATCTCAAACGGCGAACTGGCACAAAGGTAGCCGCGACGACTGAGCGCACAAAGCGTATCACCTTGCCTGGCCACGGCAACACACGTGCCATCGAGCTTCTCGGTGACGATAACCTCGTCGTGGCGGTCTCGCACTCGCTCCGTGCAGATGCGTGCCTGCCCCTCATGGCAGTGATGATCTCCAGGCCCCATGCGGCTGTCAGATAGATGCGGGATGTGGCCGTAAGCCCTGATGCCGAGCGGCTTAACTGGTTTACTCAGTTCTGTGCTCATGATGTGGCTCCTCTGCGTTGCTGACGAATTCTGCCTTGATGATCTGCCTCGCCATTCTATCCTTAGCCTGTCGCTGCCAGGCTCTTTTGGCAGCCCATTCCTCGGCCGTGCATTCGCGATAGCCCGCCTTGTCCATTGCCGCTATGAGTTCCCCTAAGCGTGGCGTTCTGCCCCACGCCTTGAACGCGCCAGTCTCGCTTATGAAATAGTGGCACATGGCTATTTCCTCCTCTGCTCCCACCTACTAACGCTGGTCGGCTGAGTCCGCCGAGGCGTCTCGTCAGGTGGCTGATACCCACACTGTAGACATTGGAGCCCACGGCGGCTAGTCTCGTCGCCACAACGGAGTATCTGGCCGTTGCAGCGCGGGCAGCGCTGGATGGGGTTAGGGTTCATGGCTGGCAACCACATCTACTTCTACAATTCTATTGCCGATCCAGTAAGCGCACACTTCGACTACGGCATTTCCGAGCATACGGTATCGTGCGCTATCCGATTCTCCTTCGGTCCACCCGTCTGGAAACACCTGAAGACGCTCGCACTCGACCGGGATCAGACGTCGCACCGACATCTTGTGCACCACGACATTTTTGGCGTAGCTGCTGGTCAACGTCTGGGCTATTGCATCTCGTTTAGTGGCCCCGAGTGCGCCCGTGTAGGCGCCCTTCCGCATGATGTACTGGCGGCCCTTGCCCCTGAATGAGCGATCGTTGCCGTGTCCAGCCTGCCAATCAAAGCAGATGGTTGGCGGGTGGCCCGTCGCCGCCAAGGGGTGGCAAGGATCGCCAGGCTTCGGGTTGCTGTAGTTGCCGGGTGAGGTCATTTGCGTGGGGTCGAAGGCCAGCACCAAGGGCACGCCTCTGCCTGTACCCTCCTCACTGGCGTCAGCGCCCTCGGACCGTAGACAATGCATGACTAGGTGACTCTCCGCCGCTACGTGGTCGCCGTAGTGGTTCCCGCGCAGGGGAGCAACTATCAGATGCTCTCCTGGCTCGGTCCGAAAGCCCCCATTGTTGCCGCCGGAATTCAAGCAGGCTACCACCAGATTCATGTCGTCTTCTCGCCTTCTTCCAGCCTGGTTGCTAGTGCCTGGAGCGCCTGACGTAAGAGTGGCGGCAATTTCTTGCCCCGCTTTTCGGCGCGGCGGAGGATTCCAGCCGCCGCCCTCGGACTCAAAAAGTACTTGCGCGGCACCTCCGTTTCCAAGACTTGCGACAATGAACACACGGCGCCGTCGCTGGGCCACTCCGAAGTACCTAGCGTCCAACACCCGCCAGGCGACGCAATACCTGAGTTGGACCAACCCTCGAATGACGAGGGCAAAATCTGCCCCTCCGTTGCTGGATAAAAGACCGGGTGGGTTCTCAACAACAACCCATCGCGGCCTAAGCTCTCTAATAAGTCGTAGTTGCTCGAACCATAATCCCGACCTAGCTCCATCCAAGCCCTGGCGCTTTCCGGCCACAGACACATCCTGGCAGGGAAATCCTCCAACAAGAACGTCAACTGCTCCCACATCTGATCCTCGAACAGCTCTAATGTCTCTGAATCGTTGGATCCCGGGAAATCTTCTTTCGAGCACCCTGTTGCACGCATCGTCTATCTCCACCTGCCAGGCGCATTGCATCCCTGCACGATCAAAGCCAGCGTCGAAACCACCAATGCCAGTGAACACCGAGCCATAGACAAGCTGTCGCATGACTACTTCTTCCTCTGCTCCCACCTACTAACGCTGGTCGGCTGTGTTCGCCGAGGCATCTCCACTGGCGGCTCCCAGCCACATGCCAAACATTGGCGACCGTCGCTGGACACGTCGCCGCCACAACGGATGACCTGGCCGTTGCAGCGAGGGCACCGTTGGATGCGTTTAGCGAGGGATTGCAATCCCTCTGTTCCGAAAGACTCAGACATCGGATTCCTGTAGCGCCTCCACCTTCTCGATCAACCTCTGTGTATCCGTAATGGCAGCTTCCAGTTTCTTGATAACGTGCTCGTCCTGCTCAATTCCAGCCCGTAAGCTGGCTATAGCTGCCTTCCTAGCATCCTCAAAGCCCTCGAAAACGGGGGTGCCATAATCGTACAGACGAAAGCCCCTTTCATTCCTAATGTTAGAAAAACCTGAGCGATTGCGATTGCGCTGGCCAGTGCATTTAATGATCTCACCCCACCTTACAACGTAGACGGTGACATCTTGCCGTTGCTCGGTCTCCACTTTGTGCCTCCAATCTCTAAGTTTCGCCAATGCAACTAGACAAGTATCAATGAGGGTTGACGACGCAACCCTGTCAACCAACTGCATAGGAGCTTGAGCTTGACATCAGGTCCAAAGGCTAGAAGCGTCCCATCCACACTGTTGTAACCGCCTACATGGGCCGCCAGAAGGCGGCGCTGGGAATTGACACGACCCATGTGCACCCATTTCCCTGCACGCCGAGCTGCCCCTGCTAGAGCAAACGCTGCTTCACTCAATTTCCAGTGAGTAGTGCCACCGACAAACAGAACGTCAAATGTGTCCCAATCAATCGTCATCCGTTCTATCCCGTCCTGTGCCACAAGCGCCGCTCTGTAACCTAGCGCCCTGATTTCCGGTAGCACATCGCAGGAGCGCTCCCATGTAAGGACCGGGTCGGCCAACACATCGGGCGCCGTCGCGAACAGGCAGTTCCCTTGAATCGGTTGCATACGCATTAGCCAATCTAAATACCGGTCCAGACAGAACCGCTCCGAGTGGCTAAAGCACCCATTATCAGCCGCCCAGCAGGGATGTTGCTGCACCCAGGTGATTCGGTTGCCAGTCATCGGTGTCATCATTACGCCTATTCCATATTGCTGATAGACAGAGAGCCTATCGGCGTTTGCGGGTGTCGCCAGATAGATCATCGCGCGCGGAGCTCAATCGTCTTCCCTGTGTATTGACACTTCCCTTGAAACATTGCTGGTTCGATCTCCACCAAATCAATGGCGTGGCCACTATCGCAAATCGGGCAGGTCGGCGCACGATGCCGCATTCCTATTGGTCTGTATCTTCTGCCCTGGCATTGTGGATACCAATGGCAGGGTTTTGGGTGCCCTTCGACTCTATAGGCATTCTGGCAGATTTCGCATCGCTGCGTTAGCATCCCAATCCCTATTTTGGAAACTCCTGTATCAACTCCACTGTTCGAAGCCCAATTCGGAGTAACCGTGGAAGAAACTAGCCATGGGGGAACTCCTGTCGTTCGCTGTGTACGCCAACGTTCGATTTCACGAAAACCGGAATACGGAAAAAGTCTGCTTGCTCCATAATCCTTTCCACCCATTCCGATTGTGGCGGATAAAACGTGCCGCCATTGGTAAGTCCTCCTATGATGATCCACCCTATCCTGCCAATCACAGGATCGCAAACGTACCAGTTTAGCAGGTGCTCATGCAGGTCGATGGGGCCTAGCAATGGCTCGCAAGAAAGGAATCTTACCCTCGCCGGCGTCTCGAGCAGATACGGTATCCGCTCATCGGCGTCGGCCTGCGACGTCAGTGTCACCCCCGCCCAGGCATTCGCGGGTAAGAGGAAATCGTCGTATCTTTGTGCGCTCTTCGTCAGAAATAGGAAATCGTGCTGCTCGCACAGACTAGCGGCAGTCAGAACGCGATTAACCCAGTCGTCTGGCACCCACGGCGCGAACAAATCAGCCACGCTGCACACAAAGATTCGGGCTGGCTTCTTAACACGACTGGGCTGTCCCATCCTGTCCTCGTGGAATGTCGGCTCGAACGAGCGCTTGAAACGCTTGTAGATGCGCGCCGCATAGCAATATTGGCAGGCTCTCAAGCAGCCGCTTAGTGGATTCCAAGTATAGCCTGGCTCACCGTTCGGCCCGCGAACCCACTCAATCTTTGTTCGGTTCATTGGGACTGTCCTTCTCCTTGTGCCCGATCACAAAGTGTGTGGCTTTTCGTGCTAGCATACGTCCTAGTAGGCGATCATACGCGCCACCAGGTAATGCCCATGCAAAGAGGTCATCAATCTTTCGGGCTTGCTCATCGAAATAGTTGCCCAGAGCATTCAGCTCAACTAAGTCACTCGGGATCTCTGCCGAGATCTCCAAGGACGAATCCATCACAGGTTTGCTAACTCGATTCGCTTTGCTGACAATGGTCGCCATTGTTGGCCACTCCTTTACGATTTCGCTCGAAACGCAATCTCGCCTTTGTCGTCGATGTCGACGAGCGCTTTCCCTGATAGTACCAGTTGAAGCAGGGTATAGTCTGTGACTGCCTGTTCGGCCCAGCGGATTACCCTTTGTCCCTCGTGTTTGGTAATGCCTTTTTCCCCACGTGCCGCTGCAAACGCAAGAAGTAGTTGTTCGCAGTCCTCGTCACTCAAGGCCGATGGCTCGTTTTTCATTGTTGCTCTCCTTCCTCTCTAGTCGTTCCGTAAGCTCGGCTATGCGTCTATCGATGGACGAGGCCATATCTGCATAGCTAACGCCGCCCACTAACCAGTATTGGTGTTTGAGGAGCACAGAGCGGGCGCGCTCTAGGAGCTCGATATCGTGCTCAAGCATGGCTGGGGTTATGTCCTCCATCTGTCTGTTTTGCATCTTCCCGGTAACGTCCTCTCTAAACATGAGATTTTGCCGTATAGAGCATGCTCTATTCCACCTAAACCTACTTTTTGGGGGGTCCCGTTCCTCTTCTTCGTG